>Ga0209709_10001522_pt1 | contig 21285 bp, 28 predicted proteins | sample ArcticOcean_MG_C_2_FD_187435 | JGI IMG/M metagenome (GOLD analysis project Ga0209709, IMG submission 187435) | Marine microbial communities from western Arctic Ocean - ArcticOcean_MG_CB4_136 (SPAdes) (version 2) | ecosystem: Environmental > Aquatic > Marine > Oceanic | place: Arctic Ocean...
ATTAAAAAAAAAAAATCAAAATATTTTAAGTGTATTTTCTGTGTATTTTCTGTGTATTTCAATGTGTATTTTCTAATTGTATTTCAATGTGTAACGATGCAGTCGGGCGGCAGTGTCCCGCACACTTTCATCAACAGCGAAAGTGCCACGTACTCGGTTGAATTGGCACTGAGGTACGTTCGCGTGTCTGCAAGCTCGATCTCGACTTCGTACCCGGTGTCGCTGTTTTGATCTCGTTTTGTCGTCGCCTGCGAGTATGTTGGCGCAGACCACGATTTGGTCACGTCAAACCGCCAGCTGCCCCACATGTACGATTTGCGTTCTTTGATGCGCACATTCGTCGTCGGTGTGACTTTGGGCAGGTCGCTTTCAAGGAGTATTTCCTCCGTAGAAAAAATAACCTTGGCACTGGTTGCGATCGTGTTGCAGTTGCCAATGCCCACGAAGCATTGGTCAACTCGGTGTTTGCGAATGTGCAAAACCTCCGTGCGGCCGTCTTTGTTGACACTTCGCGACGTGCGCACGGGCACCATCTCCCCGTCCATGTCCACGCTGAAAAAGAAATCGTGAATTTCGTTCCAACTCGAGATGTTCGTCCACTCTTCGCACGCGTCCATGGCCGCGACGATGCCCGTCCACGCGCTTTTGCTGAGACCACCCCCATCCTGCAAGCAAAAACGCACCTCGAGTTCGGGGTCGATGGACCTTCTTCCCCGCTGTTGCCCCATCGTAAACGAGCGCAACGATTCAACCACGGAGCGCACCTTGTCAACGGCGCCGCGGCCCACGTTATGCGGCATAGCCAGTGCCATTTTTTGTATGTGTACACCCCAAAAGAAGGCGACTCGTGTGGAACGCGACAATTTAAAAAAAAAAAACCGGAGCGCAATTTAAAATGTGGTCTTTTCCAAGATTTGAATTACTGGTTGGCGAAGAACCCGTCTTTGCCCCCCCTACCGTGTCGCGCATCGTAAATTTGCGAGGGGCAAAGACTCCCCCGTACAAAGTGCCGCACAATGTGGTATATTGTCCGCTGTTTGTGAAAGGCGGACCCACCGCAAAAGTGTCGCATTGTAAAATAAATACCGCCGTGCGACTTATCTCCGAAACACGCAGCGGTGGCGTGTGTTTTGTGCACTGCCAACACGGTCTAAATCGGACGGGGCTCGTCGCGTGTGCGGCGGCAGTGCGTTTGGCCGGACACACCGTCGATTCAGCCGTGCAGATGTTTGCGACATTGCGACCTCCGGGGATACAGCGGTCACATGTTGTAAAGACCCTACGGGAGTGGAGTCGTTCTGGGGGGCACCGCAAAAAAAAATACACACACGAACAAAAGAATGGCCGAGTCCACCGTCCCTCCGTATTCCATCACAGAAGTTCGCCGCATACTGGACAACATTCGGTCCATGTGGAGAGATCGAAACGAGAACAACTTTTCGCTGCACACGAGCGTGTCGGAAACAGACACTATCGTCACATTTGCGACCAAATTCATGCGAGGTCACCAGCGCAAGCGCCATGCTCGTCGGGCCCGCAACAAGACGAAGAAGAAATAGTTGCTGCACCAGTTACACAAGTTCAAATACATCCATCTGGTGGTGGCGAAAAACCCTGCGCTTGCGCGTGCCACAAAGTTGAACCAAATTCCACCCCGACGGAGGAGCAGCCGAATATTTGCCCGACCCAACCTCGGAAGGGTGAACCCGTCGCAGACGGCCCGCGCTGATCTGCTCGTGAATGGCGGCCAAAATTGGACCATGCTTCGCGCGAAGTCGTTTTCGCAGTGTACGCACACCAAGTGGTACTCCCATTGAAAAGGCGTCAATAATTTGGAGACGGCTCATGTTTTTTATATCACAACAATGAATAAATACAACGAGCGACCAACGACGCGTTTTCAAAATTGAAATTCCCGACCATCGTTGCGACTGTTGCTTTTTTTTTTACCCTGCCTGTTTAAAGACCACAATGCCCGCGTCTGACATTGAGAAACAGGCGGTGCGCGAAATGTGCATCGCCAAGCGTAGCTTAACGCGCCTTGAACGGGATGCGAAAGTCCAGCGCCAGAGTTGGTCCCAACAAAGTAAGGAGGCCAAGGCTGCGTTAGAAAACGTACTTCCCGACGGAGTGTGTTACAAATTGGGTGAACAATACCTGCGGCGAGATGTGTACAACCGTATGTCTCCAATCGAAGGCAAAGCGGTTCGCGCAGCTATGATGGACATTTCCCTGCGGGAAGTGCGTGAACACCCAGAGTACTCGGAACAAAATGCGTGGTCGGTTTTCTTGGCCGTGTTGAAGCGGCGGATCAATGACCAGCGCAATCAGCGCGGAGAGTACGTACACATAACCAAATCTAAGCCGCGAAACGCTACGCTGGCGGATCCGCCACGGAAAGTACTCGAAATTGCGGCGGTGCACGATCAGGCTAAAATGGAGCTGAAGCGCATTTTGGAGGCAACAAAGACACAACGCAACGATCTCCAGCGAAGGATGCAACACTTGGAACCCACCGTGATGCAGTACATGGCGCGAACACGGACGGAGCGCCAACGTGTTACCATCAGCGACTCCCTGTCGGGTGGAGGTGCCGTGCAGCACGGGTTTAGTATCTTTCGCAAACAACGGAACAGTAAGCCAAAGATCACCATGGACAACGTTGTTGAAAGTGTGCAGAACGTAGCGGGCACAATGACGTTGCGGATGTTTTACCAGAACCGACGTGAGCTGTCCAAGCGCATGGCGCAGGTCCTCGGCGACATGTGTCAACCAGACCAACAATTTTATCTGAGCATGCGCTCTTCGGGCATTCGAGAATAAAAAAAAAATCGCGGAAGTATTCTGTGTGCGTTAACTGTGCCGAACGCAAAAAAAAATATTGCGGGCAGTCTAAACGGAAAACACTCTTTTCATGTCGCAGGCACCCTCGCTTCTGGACCTGTACAAAAAGGTGTCGAACCCAACCCGGACAAACAAGGACAAAATTCACTTGAGACGCTCGCCTTTCGTTGTTGGCGAGCATCATTTTCAGAACAGTGCGAGGCTGTCACCACCCATTCACTCGTCTTCACGGAAAGCGCCGCAAGAACCTTCAGAACAATCGTACAGACGCTCGTCGCGGCACTCCTCCAGACGCTCGTCGCGGCACTCCTCCGAACGCTCGTCGCGGCGTTCGTCCACACGACAAGCTAGACGGTCGGCTGCAAAATCAACGCGGCCTAAGTTTTTCTCAGAAGTACCCGACTCGCGTAGAACCCGTCTCGGTGCGATGGACCAACGTGCCATGGAGGAGGAGAAGTTGCGTGAAAAAACTGTGTTGTTGCACGAACTGTCTCGAATGGAGATGAGCGGGTCTAAGATGGCACGTCAATTTTCCATCAGCGACCCACTTGCCGACATTGAATTCGAGTTGAATCGCACACGCGCAAAAGAAGACTGCGTGAGCACCGTGAGCTTCATGAAAGATTCAATCCGTCTTGGCGTAACGGGGGTTGAACTTCTGAACAACCGCTTCAAAGTTTTGAAGCTCCAAGGATGGTCGGGGGAAGCAACGAAAGATATGTCGCGTTACGATAGAAGTCTCACGAAACTGTACACGCGCTACATGCGTCGCGGAAGCGTAAGTCCTATCGTCGAGCTCGGGTTTTTGATTTTCGGAAGCATGCTTGTCACCCACATGAAAAATGCCTTTCTTGGTCCGTCGACGTCTGGCCCTTCGATGTTTTCCGCAGCACCATCGGCACCTCCGCCTCCTTCTCGGAACATTCCGTTCACAACGCCCGACCGGCAACACCCACAACAGCAGCAGCATCAACAGCAGCAGCATCAACAGCAGCAGCATCAACAGCAGCAGCAACGACCCACGATGCGCAGACCCACCACGAACGGCACGATGTCCGGCCCGCTCGGCAATATTATGGAGCGTTCAATGGCACCACCACCACGTAACTTGCGGCCACCACCCGTAACAATGCGGCCACCACCCGTAACAATGCAGCCACCACCCGTAACAATGCGACAATCCGTTGGAAATATTGCCATCATGATGATGGGGCCCACACCGACGCCATCGCTTGGTGGTCCAGAAATCAGTGAAGATGTCGAAATCGACGTACAGCAAAGGAAGACGCGAGGGGGGGACGCCACAAGCATTGATCAAATCGTAACACACGAGGGTGACGAAGACGACGAGGAAAGTGAACTTTCGGAAACAGAAAATAATGACGAAATGGCCTTTTAATTGCGTTAACAAACTTATTTTTTTTTTGTGTTGATATGTTCAAAACCGGAATTGGTGTTTTATGTCGTCAAGTTTGGCACCCACACTGCAAAAAATAGCATGGGCAGCTTACACCCCAAAATCGTGTCGCGACACGACATGGAATGTGCACGCCCCCGAACATCCTAAATTTAAATCAAGAATATGCAGGCATTTCATCAAAGGTTTCTGCGCCCGTGGCACCGCCTGCAATTTTGCACATGGGTGGGAAGATCGCCAAGCCTACCAAAATGACGCGGGCAAACCGGAAGAGATGTTTATTGAACGTGGCAACGAGAAAATTGAAATCATCACGGATTGGCACATCTTGGGGCACATGTGTTCGTGATTTGGATCACAAAAATATATCACATACAACAAAACAGAAATGAACACAGGACACACGACACATCACATGAGAACTTTAACGGGCGGTACAGCGGGTGGTACAACGGGCCGAATGATCGGTGTCATGCAACCGGATGCCATCAAAACAAACACAATACAAAAGGGAATTGATAAAACAACACACACCAACGTAAAAGCTGGGGATTTTGCCGCGATACCGTCCTCTTTAAAACGGTATTTTCCTAATCAGTCGACGAAACAGTACATTCGAGGCGGCACGAACGCCGACGGCAGTTGCTTTTACCACACCGTCGGCATGGCTATAAACTACGAGGGTTACTGGACGAAAAGCCCAAAAGAGCAGCAAGTCTTGGGCAAGGAGTTTCGACGTGTCATCTTTGACAGCATTTCGCAGGAAGCGTGGTCTCGTTTTTGGAAAAAAAACAAGGTGTCCGCAAAGGACGTGCCCGATCTTGACGACATTCGCAAACAAATTGAAAACCCAAGCACGTGGGCGGACGTGTTTTCCATCCTGTTCGTAGTCGACGTGCTCGGGCTCAATATTTTGGTGTTCGACGTGTCAGCCGGTAAACTGTACTGCGGCACGCACAACCCGTCAGTCAATCGGCCCACTATTTTGATGGCGTGGATCCACAATGCACATTTTGAACCCTTGCTCGAATTAGACACACAAACATTGAAAGTGCGCACTCTATTCTCAAGGAGAAAAGACGGCCGCAGCGTGCTCGACCACATCCTTCAATTATACGCCAAGGAGGGCTGCCCCAACATAACCATCCATCAAATTCTGCGACGGCGGCGTCGGCGTCGGAAACGCAAACGCTTTCGACGGAAGTAATTAAATTCAGCGCTCGTCAAAAACAAGCTGAATCCTGTCAAACAGTCAAACAGTCCTTCCGTAAAGGTTGATTGCGTAACGTCGACTATTCCGGAAGCGGATCAACTTTTACTGTGAAGGTCGAGTGGGTGTGACTGTTGCAAGACATTGACCATTCCCCGCTCATTGTTGTACTGCGGTATTCGCATGAAGTCTTCACATGAAAAGTTATCCCAGCAGAATTTTCCCGCAGCGCACTCGTTGAAAGTTCCTGCAGCGCACTGACATGCCTCTTCGAGTTGCGATATGTCCGAAGTTTTACAGGGTGTATATGAAATGTAGTCGCTTTTTTGCGCAGAGCAACCTGCACCCATGTTTACGGGAATTTTTATGTTTTTGTTTGTTCGTGAATTGTTTGGTAATGCTGCCGAAAATAATTACAAAATGAAATATTTCAGTGGAGACAGCAGCGAAACCACTCTCGATAAGGGTACCAGAACTCAGAATGACTGGAGCGGTTCAAACGATACTGGGTTTGGTGTTGTATCCTGCGGTTTCTAATGTAGCTGGGAACCTCGCACCGATTGCTAATTTAGCTGAAACTGCAACGATTAATTTAGACACTGTCTGTCGAGCGGTCATGTATGCTGTGGAGTAAGGTGGACTGGGCCATCACCAACATCAACATCAACGATCCCGATGGTGTACTGTGCCGCCTCATGCTCCGGTGACAGGTTTCGCGGCAACCGGAGCGTCAGCAACCACGTTCTGTACTACCTTGAACCCCTCGGGGTTCAAAAACTCGTGCAGCGTTTCGGGCAGCAACCCCGGGCAAACCCCTTTCAGCTCTCCCCAGAAAGAATCGGTGGTCATCCGTGACCCCGCGTCACCGTTCGCGGCAAGTTCTAATGTGTGCATGTCGACGCGCCGAGATAGTACGTCCGTAATTGTTTCTCGTTTGCACCCAACTTTGGAATTGCGGACAGCGGAGGGTACGGGATCCCCAAAAGAATTGATGGCGTTCAAACGCTCATCAATCAAATTTTTTACGGGTTCCGCCGCCCCCCTTTTGCACCCACACGAGTCACGGACAGAACACTCGTTTTTCAACATGTCGTAAATATTTTTCTCGTTCTCCTCTGTCATGCCGTCGTTCACCATCCCCTTCTGGTCAAACTCGGCCATGGCCGTTTCGAGATTTTGAACGGCTTTTTCCAACTGCGCGTTCATCGTCGTTGATGTTTCTGTTTTGACCAAGCACACGATTTTTTTTCCCGCGCGTTAAAAAAAACAACATGTCTCTTCGCCTGAGAAAAGGTTACACGTTGCAAGAAAGAATTGGAAGAGGTTCGTTCGGAGAGGTATACTCGTGTCGCGGTCCGCAAGACGAATCTCTCGCGGCGAAACTAGAAGAACGACGAGCTAAAAACGGCAAGGCACGAGGCGGTCCTTCCCAACTCCACTACGAACACCGCATCTATAAATTGCTCGCGGGAGGCGTGGGTATACTGTCGACCCGTGATTTTTTCACAGACGGGGACTACAACGTTCTGATCATGCAACGTATGGGAAAATCCGTCGAGGACGTTCTCGTCGAACAGGGTGGGTCTCTCGCGCCCGACATTGTCATGGCCATCGGTATGAAAGTGCTCAACGCACTCGAACACGTACACATCAAGGGAGTGGTCCACCGGGATCTCAAACCACAAAATATGATGCTGTCGAACGACCCGTCAGACACCAATGTGTACTTGATTGACTACGGGCTCGCCAAGCGGTTTAACGACCCCGTTACGGGACACATCCCCTACAGCCGCAATAAACGAGGACTCACGGGAACACCGCGGTACGCGTCCGTGTCCAGCCACCTCGGTGCCGAGCAGAGCCGCCGCGACGATTTGGAGAGTTTGGTCTACATCATGGTGTACCTCCGCACCGGGCACCTACCGTGGCAGGGCATGCGGGGTACGTCGAAAAAGTCCAAGTACGACAAAATCATGCGAAAAAAACAGAACATCAGCGACCGTCGCCTCTCCGAACAGTTCCCCATGTCTTTTCGCGAGTTCGTGCGCACAATCCGCAATCTTCAGTTCGAGGAAACTCCACCGTACGACCGATTGAGGTCCCTGTTGTTGAGCGCCGCAGAAGAGGTGATCAAATCCAAATAACAACATGTCGTGCGCATGTCGCGCGAGCGTGGTCAGCTAAGTCTCGAGTTCGACCAGCGGTCATCTATCTACACGCGAATGGCGGCCACGACAGTCGCCATTTTTTTGCACAAAAAAAAAAGAAAAGTGCAGGTTTTTTTTTGTGCCACAACCGCCCTTCGAATCTATCTGTAATCAATATTAAAGTAGATTTTCCGTTCTATTTGTGGACACGGCCGCCCTAACCTTTTGACATACCTTTTGACATACACTCGTACATTTCCGTTCTAATTCCCAAGGTTTTTTGTTTGCATGTGTTGCACACTTCCAAACAGTTGCTGTCGTCCTTGCACATTTCTTTACAAATGTCTTTTTGGGCCGAACGTCTCACTATAGTCGGACCGGCGGACTGTAGTTGCGTATCGCGTGTGAGAAGCACGGCTTCTTTTTCGAGTTGATAGGTCTGGGAATTCCAGATGTGGGTGGTGTTCATTGTGTTATTTTTGTTTTAGTATAACGGATATAAAAAAAAATATGTTTTTTCGGCTTACAAGTTACACAATTCGCGGCTGCGGCGGAGCGGCGCGCTCCAGACCTCCCGTTCGGAACGCCGTGCAGCTTCTCCACCTCCTGCAGCACGTGCCACGGCCGCTCTCCAAATCTAATTGCAATTTATGGTAAAGTTAGATTCGTTTGGTCATCGGTCTACCCGCTCTCGTTTTCCATCTCGGTTTCTATACACTCGAACAATTTATCGATATTTTTATCGTAATCTTCTTCTTCTTTTATCGACTTTTTCTGTTTGCATTTGTTGCACGCTTCCAAACAGTTGCTGTCGTCGTCGCATATGTCTTGACAATTAAAATCGGTGGACTGTAGTTGTGTGGCCGGCTTCGAAAAGGTCTGAAAAGACCACACGTCGGTTGTATGGCGTTTGAGAAGCACGGCTTCTTTTTCGAGTTGACAGGTCTGGGAGTTCCAGATGTGGGTGGTGTTCATTGTGTTATTTTTGTTTTAGTATAACGGATATAAAAAAAATATGTTTTTTCGGCTTACAAGTTACAAAATTCGCGGCTGCGGCGGAGCGGCGCGCTCCAGACCTCCCGTTCGGGCACCGAGCCGCCGTTCGGAACGCCGTGCAGCTTCTCCACCTCCTGCAGCACGTGCTCCAGATGCGAATGCACCACCGTCTCACCACGCAACGCATGGTACATCAGCTCGAGGTCGCCCACAACGAGGTACACCAGCACCCGTCGAGCGAGCCGCGGGCCGACGGGCTGCGCCCACGAGCGAAAGAACGGCAAGAACTTGCTCGACACGTTGTCCCCCACGCTGCGGCGCCGCTCCACGGCCTCGGCCCTCAAACATCCCCGGCGCCTTGGACGCGGGACAGAGCGCAAGTCGTCGTCGAGCACGTGCGTGTTGGTGGCGCACACCGCGTCGCCCGGGTGCGTGCCGCAGCACCCGCAGCAGCGGTTGAGGCACCGCGCGGTGCGCACTTCGCAGTGCCGGTGTTTGTGTGCCTTACTGAGCTCCACGGCGCGCTGCCGGAACGCAGGAGAGATGAGAAAGTGAAACCGCTCGGGCACCATGGTGTCGGGCAGCGTGACGTGCACACCGTCCTGCCGGCGGAGCGCAAGCACCATCGACACCATGCGCTTGAACCGCATCGTGTTCCACTCCATGCAGAACGTGGGGATGGCCGGCAGCACAATGCGTTTGTTGCCCTCTACCGTGGTGCTCTCGGCCACGAGGTACACGTTTTTCATGGCGTCCGCGTTCGCCCACAGTGTCTTAAACCCCGTCAGGTCGCACTCGTCCACCGCAGCGTTGCGCAGGGCGCGGCGCACCGGGATACCCGACTCGAGCATCTCGTCGATCTGTCCCGACATGAAGTAGAGCAGGTAGTCGGTGAAGTGCATGCGCCGCGTGCGGGCCTCGTACTGGATCTCCATCAGGTTGAGCACCGTGTTGGCGAGGCTGGCCCCCACCGACAGGGCGACGTCGCGCACCTTAAAGTGCGACGACGTCTGGGTGAAGAACACGAAGAGCTGCAGGACGGACTGCGGGATGGACTCGTAGAAAAGTTCGACCACGGTGAGAAATTTCGCCGACGACGGCGGCATGAGCAACGGCATGGCGCGGCCCGTGCGGTACGCGCTCCGCATTTCGAGCCGGTCCAGCTCTTCTCGGTGGCGAGACTGGCAAAAGATGCCCATCACCACGTCCAACACCCACCACACGATGATTTGCAGCGACGTCAGGTACACGCCCAGCAGCGGCACCGCCATGGCGTTGTAGAAACGCCGGTGGCAGCGCTCGTGGCAATTGCGCGGCCGCGCCATGCCGAACGTCCGGTGCGCGATGATGGCTTGGTTGAAGTTATGGGAGCTGGCCCAGTACACGAGAAACGGCGTGGACATGCACGCGAGCAAAAAGCACGCGGCTATCGTCGCGTCCGGGTCGTACCACAGCAGGAAAAAGGTGCGCAGGTCGGTGGCAACGTCCAACATGGTCAACATGCGGCGCCCGCTGGTCGACAGCGCGTACGCGAGGTAGTTGCCGACACGCTTGCAGCACGAAACACTCTTGGCCTGAAAAATGTCAGAGGTGGACATTTTTGTTCGGGCCCATGAAAAAAAAAATATAAAAATTATATTTTTTTATTCTTGGGTGTTGTCATTTTTTATTCTTTTTTTTTTTGGAGCAAGAAAAACGCGTGATGAAGGCACACTACAAGATTGAAATTCCAATCGTGATATATTTTACGCGTCAAAACCCAACCTCGCCACCCAAGATTGAGAGAAACGCTACCAATGAATCAGGGTTCATCCTTTGTCTAGAGTACAATTCTCTTGGAGTTTATAGTTAATTTTTTTTAAATATTTTTTTTAAATTAAGCACCATTCAAAACACACATATTACCATGAAAAAACGCCAGTGTGTCAACCTTTCCCCTCCCCTTGAGCGCGATGCTCAATCTCTTTACAACTCGCTGTGGGGGTACCCAGCGCAAACAAAACACTTTATTGCACCAACCCCCGTCAGCTTGGAGAGAAAACATTTGGGAAAGTTGCTGAATACACACCTTGTCGCCGAGAAAAACGACGGCGAGCGCTGCTTGTTGTTGGTTGGGTTGCCGGAAATCGCACACGAAGATTCTTACATTGTGTTTGCGAATCGGTCCCGTGTGCTGACGGTGGTCGCGAGGCCCGTGGACGAAATACACGTTTCAACGTATTTTCGCTCCGCGGACGAGTCACAAACGATAGAGCTGTGTAACGGGACTTTGCTCGACGGCGAGCTGATGCGCGACGGCTCGTTCGTCATCTTTGATTGTGTCGCAGCGGGGGGGTATGACACTAAGGGTATGGCGTCTTTTCAGGATCGCCTACGTATCGCTCAAGACTGCTGCAAAGCCCTGCAACCTTTTATGACCTGCCGTGTCAAGCGTTTCTTCCCAATGGACCAGTGCACAAGTGTGTTCGAGAACCCCACGGGTCCGGCCGACGGACTTGTGCTCATGCCCGCGGACGAAGTGGTGCGTACTGGTCGACACGAAACAATGTTCAAGTGGAAACCGGCGTCCAAGTGCACTATCGATTTGGTATGGCACAGTTCAGAGTTTCGGGCGGTCGGGGATGCCGGTCAGCTTGTTTCGCCTGCCATGTCCGTCGGTGCGGTTTCCATGGTGCCACCTACGCCCGACACTCCGCTGATTTCCAAGATGGTCTACGAAATTGGACCTTCGTCCCCACCGGGAAGTGAATGGAACATCATCGGGCCCCGCCCGGACAAGATTGCGGCCAACCACACGCTGACGATTCGCCGCACACTACGCACCATACGTGATAACATTATGCCAGAAGAGATTGCTTGATTGCGGCGGACAACTGTGAAAAACACGCTTCCCATTGCGCAGCAGAATATAGTGGGTGCACCAGCCGCATGCACAACCCACACCGTGCCAACGCACGTGCACTTGCACGGTCGTCCCGTGGGGCCATCCCATCGTTTGAAACGTTTTGTTTCGGTCCGGGATATGCCGGCCGTTGTAGATCAGACGTTGTCTTGTCGTCGGCAAATTCGTGCGTTTATACAAGGCACGCTGTGCATCGATCAGTGTCATCGTGTCTGGGTCGTCGATGTCGATTGTGATGTAGTTTCCCGCCGGCATCCGAAAGAAAACTTGTCGCATTTGGTTTTGTTTAATTTTAAAAAAAATCTGTTCTTCTCTAAACTTCGAAAGCGGACATGAACTCGTCGTGTTTTATCGTATCGAAACTGTACCCTGACGCCTCGTCAGACATATAGGTTTGTGGGTCATCCAGATCCCGCTCTGCCTCTCGCACGAATTGTGAGAACGCCTCCTCGCGCGTGCTCTGCACGTCGCCGATGAGCATAGCCGTCACCGTGAAGCTGCACGAAAAATGATGTTTGGCAATGAAAAGTCCATCGAACTGGATGATGGGAGTGCAGAAGCTGTTTGCGAGCACGTCCGTTAGTTCTATTCTAGAACAGTCGTCTCCGTCAAGTTTGTACACGTCCACGTACTTGGCGCATTTGACCGTCAGAACGTCCCTGCGCAATATACTGGCGATCATGCGACGTGCTTGCGACAGGTCCATTTCTTTGCCGAACCACTCGACACAATTACGGTGCAGCAGGGCAACCATGTTCGCCTCGTGGTCACAGAACCAATTTTGCAGGCACGCGTCGACCAGTCGTATGGTCACCGCTTTCGTGGATCCAGAGGAAACAAGTTTTTCAAAGACGCAGGCCATATTGCAAGGGTCGGTGCAGTTTGCACCCAGTTGGACGCGCGTCTTCTTCGCAGCAAAGGCTGACATGGAATGCTTTTTGGACGACGCGTTGGCGCGCGGCACGTGCACCTCAAAGTCGCACGGTTGTGTTTTGGAAAACAGAACCGGTTTAAGGGACGTCATGTTTTTGCTTTTGTTTTCTTGTGTTGAAATTTAAATATTTAGGACCGAACGAGAACAAGGAAACCGGTGAATTATGTTCCGTGTTATTTTTCTGAAATTGTTAGTTTTAACCCGACTTAGCGTACTGAAATGAAACCGCAGCTATAACAATGTTGGCTACGGCGAGTGTACCGATTATTGCCACAAACGGAGTGGATACCAACGAGGCAACTGCAATTACATGTTTCTCTTTTTCCTTTCGTATCAAGTACAATTCTGATCCGTGAGCAACTGTGGGATCACGTTGCGATATCGCAAAAGCTACCCAACTAGCACACAGAATACATATGATGGTAATGATGGTCTGTGTCCACGCAATTCGTCTGGCGTGCACGCCCAGTCGTCCGTGCTGCTCCAAGAACCAACCCCCTCCTCCAAATATGTTCAACGGAGGAACCAATGAGAAGAAGAGAGCTTTCACAGAGTCGTCAACGAGATTCGGAGAATCGGTCATTTTATTTTATGGTGCAATATTTTTTTTGAAATCTATCATACAAAAAAATGTCGTGGGCTCCATGCCGGGACAGTGCGGACCCCCGTCCAAGACTTAATCAAGTACTTTGAATCTTAATAGTTTCGTGTCTGACATTCCGTATATTGGTCGTTACTTTGCTGGTGTGTACTTCAACGGCGAGGATTTATACGGGTGCGGGATCTCCGGAACTATTTTCAACATTTAAGCACGGCCAACATCCATCGCCACGTTTCTGAACTCCTCCGCAACCCGAGAAAGCAGCAGTGCGACCGGAATTTTTTCGGGCTGTACCATGTTTCCGACACAAACCAATGTGCCGTCAATGTCATGTTACTCGTTCTTCGACATTACTTTCCATTTTGGGCGACGATATGTAAAGATTTTTTTTTGTCGCCCCCTGTGAAACAAAAAACACACACCACACCAACATGTGCAAGTGCTGTTCCGACAACGACAACAAGGAGCGCTGCCGCGTGGCGGCTATCTTCTTGCTCGAAGTGTACAAAGTTTCGATGGGGACACTTCTGTGTGTGTTTGTTGCGCACAACTGCCCCGACACGAACGAACAGTGCTCCGTAATGGACTCGTTGACCTTGAAAAACAGCACGTCGACGTTGACCGTCGCAACGCTCAGCATGAATTCGTGCACAATGGTGTTTGTGTTCGCGCTCTACGTCGTTGAATTGGCCCGGGAGAACTGGATGATTCACACACTCGACATCAACCCCGAGTTCCCCGACGCGTACTTGGACGACGTGGCACCTCCGCCGGTGCTTCACAGACTGCGCGTGTGGAACCATCGGTACTGGAAATCGGCGTTGCTGGCAGCCGTGTTTGCGGTTGCCAACGTCGCTGTGTCCGCCGTCTTCCTCTTTCAAAATTTCCGCGGGAGTGCCACGGTGACGGCGTGCGCGTCGTTCGCGCTTCTCGTGCTCATGAAACTGTACACGTCGTTCCAACGAGCCAAGCGCGACAACACGGAGCAGCGGGCGCGGTCGGCGTTTATGACCGAGGACTGTTCATTCAATGTGCTCGATCCCGATTACGTAGCGGTGGACCCCTCATCCGCGGCCGTACATTCTGTGGAGCTGGTGGAAAAGAACTAAACTTCTAACCGATCCCCACATAAACAAAGCCTTCCCCGGAATCGTACTCGACAATGATGCGGATCTCCCGGATCGGCACGAACGAGTTTTCTGCGTCCTGTCGCACGACGCTGAGGATCTTTGAAGAACGAACACGGACACGACACGGGAGCACCTGCACACGGACCCTCAGTGGCTGCCTCGTGTTCATCACGATATAATCGCGGGGTAGGATTTGGTGCAGTGCAACCATGGGCTGTGCCATGACCGTTTGTGTACAGCATGCAATAGCCTCGTCGCAATCGTTCGGTGCCACATTGCGCAGCAGCTGGTGAAACACTCGCCCGTCACGCACCCGCACGCTGCTGGAATCGTTTTCTCGAATTTGCAGATCGATGCGGTGCGCGTCCGCTTCGATCTGTGACTCAGCGACGTCCCTTCCCATCTTCATGTTTGCGATGTACTCTTTGCGGTCGACCGGGGTCCACGACGTTTCGCCGACGGCTTCCGGAAGCACCATTCCCATAGTAACAAAACTCATTTTTCTTTTGTTTTTAGTGTATATATTTTTTATCTTTTATCTTTTCAATGCGAAAAATCGGCACCGTACTCCACTCGAAGCGGCATGCGCTCGGTCACGGGCAAACCGCGCTTCAAACAAAACATAATACCAGCCGGCACGAGTTTGCCTGACAGGTTGTTTTTCAAAATGACCATACCCTGCTCTACGTTGATTGGATTCTTGGTGCGCAACAGACCGCTCTGGTCCGGTGTAGCGTGGAATTGGGAGTCGTTTACCTTTCCGAGCCCGTAACATGTGCTGGTGAGCAGAGCACCAACCAAAGGGTCGTACTTCTGACCGTTCCATTCGGGAAAGCGCTCAAACAGCTCCGACGTACCCGCGACGTGCACCCAGTCCGCCAACGACTGGACAAAGTATGGTCCGGATGCCAGCGTGGCTAAATACGTGTGATCGTCGTTCCCGCAATGTACGCTCACGATAGGCGCTTTCGAATGCTTCGTTCCGCAACAACGATCGTACGTCTCCGAACTCCCACACATGCACGGTTCATTCGACGTAATGCGCTGGCCGTCCGACACGAGTACCTTCTGACCACCGTACACTCCTAAAATACGGGGCAGTTCAAGTACACAAAGATTACTGCCCGATGCGTTCATGCAATACCCACCGACATGTCCGTGGGGATACTGCTGCCCACAAAGCGAGCAGCAATTGCCAACCGCGTCTTGTTTGAATCGTCCGTTTTCCAGACACAGCCCGGGAATCGACGTACTCGAGTGTGGCATGGCGCATATTTCTTGCGTTTGTGTGTGCAACCACCTCATTCCGTCCGCCGCGACGATCACCGCGACACCGTTCTCCGCAACGGGTGATAGATAAAGAACGACATTATCCACCCGTGTGGTCCACAGGGTTTGTTTGGACACCAAATCGACGCATGTGACCGCCCAGTCGTTCCCACCACACAACACGGTGGTTGGACCCGTCACAGAAACTGCCCAAATGCGTTGATTGCCGACGGGTACAACTTGCAATGTGTCTGGATCTTTGAGATTACCGCCACACATCGAAGCCGTACCGTATGCTCCCCAGCGCATGTTACTCGTCGTACAACATTCTACGGTTGACACCCCGTGTGACCATTTTGCGTATACCAACATACCGGGACCAAGAGCCACGGCAGTTGGCGTGCGAACGGTGACCGCGGCCACACGGTCCTGCTGCAACAAAATCAAATAGTCTGGTCCGAGAGCGGCAACCGTTTCGTCACCGTCGGACGTAAAGTACGACAGTGCTTGAAGCAACGTGTGGCCACCGACATCCACGCGGTCCCGGTTGCAAAAAGCTAGCGGAGAACCGTCGCGTCGGAAAAAAATATCCGACGGTGTAAAGTCAATGTTGTATGCTGTTGAGGGTGTTTCACCAACATCGGACTCGGAAACAAACCACGTACTGCTACGTTTGCAAAATATGCACGGCTGCCCAGACGGGTGGGTGCCGACAAGAACGTTTCCGGTCTGCAAGAAACTCTGCACACGAACACGGCATGTCGGAGTTGCAATGGTGGCGGTGACTACGTACCCACAGTCACGGGAGGACTGCCAGTGTGCTTTGCCTCCGTTAAAGAACACTCGGTTGGCCACCGTGAACATTTCAGCACACTCGGTCAATGTTTGTGCGTACAACCACGGGCGTGTGTTGGGTTTACCTACACACTGTTTGCCCAGCATATGGCTATCGCGAAACTGCAAACATTTTTCCCTGTCCGGCTGCAGGCTGTCGACACCGCTTTCCATCACCAATATGGGTATGACGGGAACGTTGGGTTCTGACAAGTCTGCGAAGAATTGCGACACGACACCGATGAGACCCGGGTAGTGCGCGCCGACAAGCGAACCACGAGTCACGAAAAAATTTCCATCAGGAAGGGGAAAGGCCACAGCGTCGAGCATGATGTTGTTCCGAGAAATTCCGACGCTTGTCACACACACACCGTCGTCGGACCGTTCACTTCGCACAACGAGCGCCGAAAACACCGGAGCCACGTATGTTCCGGGAAGAAGAGCTCCACTTCCTCGGCGGAGGCGTAGCCCCACCGTAGACTGGCGGCATTCAACACAAGAAAACATTAACATAAAAAAATTTAAAAAAATTTTGTTAATTAAATTAAATAAACTTGAAAATATATGTTTTTGACGCGTGAGATTTGGATGAAAGCGCTCAAAGTCGGGTGGAATTTCTACATTTTTCAAAAAAAATAAAATCTTCTGTGGTACAAAATAATGGTTATTCGTTCCGAATTGACAAGGTTTTATTGTCAAAAAAATTAAATTGAAAATTTAGTCGGCAGAGGCATTGGCTGTTGGCAAAGGAGGTCGAGGTCGATTTTGGTTGGCCGCGTCGTTCATCATTTGTTCTCGCCTTGCTAAAATTTGTTCGATTTCTGTTTGCATGTCGTTGGCACTAACTTTTGTATCGTCGCCCATGTTTTGCATCATCGGTTGCTGCTGCTGCGGCTGCTGCGACATGCGTTCGTCCACACCTCGCGTCATGGCGGTTTGGCGGTGTGGTATCTGACCGATGCCTTCGATTTGCTGCATGGGCATCGTAGGTTGCTGCACCATACGGGGGTCCTGCTGCATTTGCTGCATCATACGGGGGTCCTGCTGCATCGCGCGGGGGTCCTGCTGCATCGCGCGGGGGTCCTGCTGCATTTGCTGCGCCGTGGGGGTTAGGGTCGGTTGCGTTTGCTGCTGTTGATGGGATGGTTTGGCAGTGTTCCGATACATATGAGAGTGTCGCATCATATCACCCATGAATTCCAGTGCGGTCGTGCCTTTGTACATCATTTGATCCTGTACGGTCAGCACGGTCGGCACCCCCTGCAGCCATTCCGGAATTTCAGAGAACCGTAGATCGCGTACATCTACGATTGACATGAAGTTGATTGCTCCGCTTTGATTGGCCACGTCTATGGCATTGGACGAAGAGGGTTCTTCGTCCCCCCACACGTAGAGTACGGCATTTATCTTGTCGTCGACCTGTCGTTTCGTGCGTTGATGTTGAGAGCGTGTCGGGTCCGGTGTTGATTCGGAAGGTTGTTCCCGACGGATGAGATGCGAAAAAGAAGATTGCATGCCTGTTTGCCGTAAGCGTTGAAAAAAAAATCCATGCTGCGAACACACACCGCACGTAATTATTTTCGTCGTGCTTACTGTGATTTCAGTGAGGTCACACTTTTGACGTTTGCCTCGTCGACCGCGCCGTTAATGTATCCGACCCCGCGTTTGAACGAGGGGCGTTCCTTCTTTTGGATTTCAGTGCCTACGGTAATACGGTCGTCGGTGATGCGTCCAATCTCCGCCACAATCTGCGCTGGGTTCATGAAATGGTACCCGCCTCCCGTGGACTGAGACATGTACGACATGTATTGCTGTTCTATTTCGTTTGTTTTCATTCTGGACATGTAACCGAGCCCGTTGCTGAAAAAGTTGTCGTGCTTGCTTCCTTCTGGGATCTTGGCCAAGTTTGTGGCCTCTTTCTCCTTCACGAGACTCACCGGGGGTTTTGACGGCGACTTGGAAGGAGACATGCAAGTGGCAATGATACCGAAGACAAGTACAGCGGCAAGGATACCGAGAATCATTTGAGTGTTGGAGCAGGCCATTGCAGCAATTTGTTTTTTTGAAACAGGCATTAGAAAAAAAAAAGGGGGGATTTTTGATTAGCTTTCGCTGTATGAAGTATCTACGTGAACTTTACATAACGTCGTCCTCCCCATGCTCCTCGCGGGTAATCGTAACCGATACGTCGTTCGTGGCGGTAGGTGATGTGTACCCGTGTGAACCCTCGACCACCGTGCACGGTTTCTTGGCTGAAGGCGGACCTCCGGCTGTCGTAGCGGATCTTTTCTTAATGTTCAAGCCTTCGAACTGCGGCTCTTTTTCTTTCGGAGACGGCCACACGAGAAGTGTTTTGACGACGACGGTCATCCCAAACTGTCGGCTGGCGAACCAAAGACCGCGAAAGTCGACAATGGGAACGACGTGCGAGTATTTGGTAATGTCCTCGAAAGTACCGTCTTCGTAGACGTCGTTGCCCTCGGCATCGGTTCCGGTGACCACGTAGATTTTCGTTTGGTTACGAGCGTCTCCGCCGACAACCACCTTGGTACGAAGCAAAGGCTCGTAGCGCTTGTCTTCGTCCTTGATGGTTTTCAGGTAAATGGTCTCGTACAACATTTCGGACGTGTACTCCTTGTTAAAAGTCGATTTGCTGTGTTTGGCAGCGGCGTCGCAGTTACTGCGATCCAGCTCCTTAAAAAAGGTAATCATGTCAGTGTCCGTAACGCTGAGGTCAAGGTTGCGGCGTGTGCTGGTTGGATTCTGTTCCGAAGGACCACTGACTCCAAATTTAGCAACACACTTGGCGAGTTGGGCTCGTGGGGTGGTGCGCGAGTTGGGCGCCGTGTCGATGTAGCTGTTCCACGCGCCATTGGAACCTTTGCGTGGATCCTTGTACGCCCAATTAGACGGTGTAACGGTAGACCACAGTGGCATGTTGTTGACGAGTGTGTGTAACTTTGTACGGTTGGTGTCGGGCTTGGTGCCTTGGGTCTTTTTGGTAATGGTAAAGAGTAAAAAGTGTGTGAGCTGAACGAATACTTTGCAATTCGAAAAAAACGAGATGGAGTCGAATTTAAATTTATTAATTTCAAAAAAAAAAATGTGTGTGTTTAATAAAAAATGCAATTTGTAGCAGCCGTGGTTACTATATTACCTACGGTGGTAGACGCGGTGGCGATCGTTGCCACGGTAAAAAGTACTGTTCAGACTGCCCGGTGGATTGGCAGTTGGGCGACATGGGCCGTGAGTGTTTGGGAGGATGCGAAAGATGACGGGGCGTGGCAAGTGGTGGAGCAAAATGAACGCGAAGGTGCCGTGGTAGACGCGGAGCTCATGTTATCTCACACAACATGACTACGTATCAAAGCACCGCAGACGGTGGTTGACACAAGAAGCGGCACCATAAAGGAACTCCTAGATGACGGGCTAAATATTTGATACATGTGATCAGCCCGTTCCCCGCACGTCAAATCAAACATGAGAGGTGGAATGCAGGCAAGGACGGTCATTTTCCACACCGGGGATGGCGCAGAGGGTCTGGATTTGATGGCTGCCAGCACAAGCAATAATGGAAGTATGTGGGTAAACAAGTTAGACCGGGAGTACGCCCCGTGCGCGTTGTTTCCCCAATCGCTCGACACCCCCGTACCGACGACCAATACTCCGAACGTCAAGGCAAAGGCCGCGTCGGTGAGTACTCTGGGCGGATAGGGGTAGGTTACATGTATGGTGGCAGTGATCAACCCGATCCAGAACGCGTAGGTTGTCAAGTAGTAGTGCCACGAAAAAATTTCTTCGTTCACAACCGGCGCAAGTGTGTCCGCGATCAAAGATGTGGTCGGAGACTCCTCCATGCCGTGTTTCTTTTTCCACACATCATTGTTTTTTTTTTGGGATTACAGATGCAACACCCACACTCTTTTGGGTTGGATGTCCGTGTACGGAATGTATGCTAAGGAAAATCCAGCACCCCTGACCCAATTTAAGAATCCATCCGTGTCACCGTTTTGCGTGTCGCGTTGGTGCTGGTGGCCCATAAATCGCCATTCCAACTTCAGTCTTCGTTTTTCGTCTTCCCCCAATGATGTCCACTGCACAATCAATTCTGGGACCGCGCGAAATATCCATACCCCAAGAGGGGTGGCGATAATATGTGTGTTTTTTCCGGTGACCGAATTGCGCAAGTCGGATGACGAAGGTCGATTTGCTCGCGGATGCGTGTGCCACGTGAAAGGCCCAGATGGGTGCTTTACGGAGCAAAGTTTACCCGGGAGAAGTTTGCCAGACATGTCTCTGCATGCGCCGCCAACGGACACACTGACATTTGTAATGATACCCTCGTCGTCGATGTCAAACGTGCCCCCAAGTTCGTGTGTTTGAGGACGAAGCAAGCGCAGTACCCAGATATCCGCGACTGTGAGAACGACCTTCATGCGTTTTTTTTTTCTCTGCCGAAGAATAAAAAACAAACACACGCAAACACCTCAACCCAAAAAAAAACATGGCCGAAAAGCACTTCATTGCGATTGGTGCCGAATGGTGCGGATATTCCAAAAAACAAGAGGAAGTCGTGGAAGCGCTTTCTGGCGCCTCCGACAATATCCACATGCTCATGTGCCAAGGCAAGGACGAGAGTTTGACGGAGCAGTGGCAGAAGGACGCCTGTGAACAGGCGTTAGGGAAGGTTTCGGGGTTTCCCACATGGTTTGAAAAGGAGGGTCCGATCGACGGCGACGGTGAAGTCACCCCCATCGAGAAGGAGGTGACGCAGCTGCAGGGTCTCCACTTCTTACCGGCCACGAAGCTTTGCAGCGCCCTCGACGGCGCTTGTTAATAATAAACTGGACTCAAATCGAAGAAAAAAATAGAAGGGCAAACGTATTCCATAAAAAATAGCCCACTTCGGCACAACAACAAAACTCACGCGTCAAATACCACCATATTTTTTCCATCAAATTTTCAGACAACAAAAAAAAACAAACTCTTGTAAGAAGCGAT
>Ga0209709_10001524_pt1 | contig 21272 bp, 22 predicted proteins | sample ArcticOcean_MG_C_2_FD_187435 | JGI IMG/M metagenome (GOLD analysis project Ga0209709, IMG submission 187435) | Marine microbial communities from western Arctic Ocean - ArcticOcean_MG_CB4_136 (SPAdes) (version 2) | ecosystem: Environmental > Aquatic > Marine > Oceanic | place: Arctic Ocean...
CTGGGGTGATAAATAGAAATAAAATTATCTGTAAAAAAAGGAAATAATTTAAAGGAAGCATTTTAGGGTTTAAGGATAGTCCAAAAAAACCGGGAGCTAAAGATGGCTAAGATGGACTATCTAGATTTAACAATATCATGACCTTAAATAAAATGCATTAATCATTTTTTTCAAATATAATGAAAATAGAGGATTTATGAAAAAAAAAGGTCACACCCCCATAACTAGAGTTAAAAATCCGGAACCCCATATATCAGACCCTGACTGGATCATCTGGGCAGCTTGGGCAGACCGTATTACTTTTGAGGAAATTGAGGAAAAGACCGGAAAAACAGAAGCTGAAGTAATCAAGATTATGAGACGATCTATAAAGCCAGTTTCTTTCAGATTGTGGAGAAAAAGAGTTAATCAAAAAAGCATAAAACACAAAAAAAAATTTGAATATTCTAGAAAAGAAATTACTAGCAAAATTAAAAAGAATGATTATTTATAAGTTATGAAATCAGTAACTATTTATACAGGTCCACTTTGTAATTTTTGTGATGCAGCAAAAAGATTATTAACTAGAAACAATGTTGAATATAAAGAAATTAATATTGCAACAGTTGATGGTGCAATGGACGAAATGATTACAAAAGCTAACGGTAAAAGAACTATTCCTCAAATTTTCTTTGATGATCAACACATTGGTGGCTACGATGAAGCTAGAGCTTTAGAAAAAGAAAATAAATTACTAGAACTTTTAAAATAAATTAATTTTTAGGCTTAAAGGTTAAACAAACACCATTATTACAATATCTTTTGCCTGTTGGTTTAGGTCCATCTTCAAAGATATGACCATGATGACCGCCACATTTTTTGCAATGATATTCTACTCTCTCATAACCTAATAGAGTGTCTGTTTTAGTTTCAAAAGCTTCTGGTAGTGATTGATAAAATGAAGGCCAACCTGAACCACTTTCATATTTAGCATTTGAATCAAATAATTTTTCACCACAATTAGTACAGTGGTAACTACCTTCTCTCTTCTCATGATTTAATTCGCTCGTACCTGGTGCTTCAGTTCCATCTTCAAATAAAACTAATTTTTGTTCAGCTGTAAGATCTTTGTTAATTTTTTTTGTCATAAATCTACTCTAATACTCTTAATGGTTTACCAGCAACACATGCTTCTAGTCCTTCAATCATTTGTGTATAAAACACACTATAATTTTCTGCAGTTACATAGCCAACATGTGGCATTAATAAAGCATTTGGTAAAAATCTTAATTTGTTTCCTTCAGGTAAAGGTTCTTTTTCATAAACATCAAGACCTGCACCAGCAATAACATTAGTTGATAGTGCAATAATTAAATCATCCTCATTAATAATTGATCCTCTTGAGGTATTAATTAAAAAGGCAGTTTTCTTCATCATGTCTAACTCTTTTAATTTTATTAATTCTTTGTATCTTTCTCCACCTTGAACGTGAATAGATAGAAAATCAGAATTTTGAAATAAATCTTCTTTGCTACAGGGTAATACGTCTAATTCTTTACAGGTATCTAAGTTTAAATTTTCACTCCATGCCATAACTTCCATACCAAAAACTTTACCAATTTTTGCAACTTGTGAGCCTACCCTTCCAAGTCCAACAAGACCTAAGATTTTTCCTTTAAGTTCAAAGCCAATAGTTGATTGCCAATATCCTTGATACATATTGTCAATTTCTTCTTTAAAATTTCTCGCTAAACCTAAGATTAAACCCCAAGTTAATTCAGATGTTCCTGAAAAACCAATTTCTGTTCCACATACTATAATTTTTCTTTTATTAGCTGCCACCAGGTCTATTGCTTTATTTCTTGATCCACTTGTTATGATGTATTTAAGATCATTAAGGTTATCGATTAAATTTTTAGTAATTGGAGTTCTCTCTCTCATTATCAATAGTGCCTCAAAATCAGACAATTGTTCTATTGCATCAGCTTCATCCACAAACGGCTCACTGAATATTTTAAATTCATATTCTCCTGATAGTTTTTTTAAATCAACAAACTCATGGGAAACATTTTGATAATCATCTAAGATAGCAACTTTAAGCATTTTTAATTTTTCTATTTGATAAAAGAATTCCAGTTAAAATAAATATTGCGCCTAACATATGGTAAAACATAAATTTTTCATTAAAAATAATCATTGCCATAATTGCACTTAAGATAGGCATCATATGTAAAAAAACACCCGCACGATTAGCTCCAATCAAAGAAACTCCTTTGATCCAAAAAATAAAAGAGGCAAGACCTGGAAACAACACTACATAAAACAAAATTATTAAAAAGTTTTGATCTAAAATAATTCTATAACCCGCCTGATATTCTATAAAATAAATTGGAATTAGAAAAATAAAGCCAAATGAAATTACCACTTCTAATAAAGTTAATTGAGATAGTTCATGTTTTTTTTTCTTTAATAATGCAGAATAAGTAGCCCATGATAGCATTCCAAAAACCATTGTAATGTCACCCTTATTAAAGTCTAAATTTATTAATATTTCAAGGTTCGCTTTAGTTATAATTAAAACTACTCCAATAAATGAACATGCAACTCCTAGTATTTGAAAAGTATTAGTTTTTTCAATTTTTAAAATCGATGAAATAAAAATGATCATCACTGGTATAGTCGATATCATCAATACTCCACTGATTACTTGAGTAAAATTTAATGAGTAATAAACAATTGAATTAAATATAGTAACACTTGTTATTCCAAGAACTGTATAATATTTATAATTTTCTAAAATATATTTTTTTTTTTTCAATATCTCTTGAATTGTAAATGGTGCTAAAATTAACCAAGCAAAAAACCATCTATAAAAATTTAGTGAAAATGGTGGTATTTGATATTCACTAGCAAATTTTCCAACCAGAAAGTTTCCAGACCAAAATAAAGTTGCTAAAAATAAAAAAATGTATGCAATATTATTTTTATTTGCCACTTAGTTGAACCTGAGAGAGCTATAAGGTTTTAAATCTAAATTTGTATTTTCTTCAGCAATCATACTTGAAATTATTTTCCCTGAGATTGGTCCTAAAGTCCATCCTAAATGATGATGACCAAAACAGTAAAAAACATTTTTATATTTTTTTGATGGTCCTATTACAGGTAAATAATCTGGTAGTGTTGGTCTAAAACCTAACCACTCATCTTCATGCTCTGGTAGATCACCCATCATATATTTTGCGTTGTTAATTAAGTTTTTAATTCTTGATTTAGATAATGGATTATCTAATCCACCAAACTCAACAGTGCCTACAACTCTAAGCCCTTGTTCCATTGGCGTAATACCAAATCCTCTATTTTGAAAAATTACAGGTCTGCTTAGAAGGTGATCACAATCTTTAAAATGAATATGATAACCTCTTTCTGTATCAAGAGGTATTTTTTCATCTAAATTATCTGTCAATTTTTTAGAAAATGAACCACACGCAATGACGATCTTATCAAAAATAAAGCTTTGAGTTTCAGTTTTTATAACTGGTTTTTCCCCATCAAATTTTATATCATTAACATTCATCTTTAAAAACTTTCCACCTTTTTTTAAAAAAAGTTCAAATAATTTTATAAGTATTTTTTTTGGATTTCTAGCGTGTCTACCATGTTGATAATAAACACCTCCGTGGTAAATAGATTTGATATTTGGTTCTAAATCATGAATTTCTTTTGGTGTTACCACTTGTTGGTCAACACCAAGTTCATTTCTAATTTTAATTTCAAGCTCTCTACTTTTTAAATTTTTATCATTCCAAATATATAAAATACCTTTTTTTTCAACTAACCCACCAAGATCAATCTCATCAAATAACTCATCATAAGCAGGTAATGCTAAGTCTAGAATTTGATGCATATTTTTAGCGGTGTGCATCATTTTTTTTGTAGAGCAGTTTTTTATAAATTGTAAAACCCATGGGATCATCTTTGGAACATAGTTCCATTTTAGAGCAAGTGGTCCAGTCGAACTTAAAAGCATTGCTGGAATATCTGGTAAAATATCAGGTCTATTTATTGGTACAGATGCATATGGAGAAAAGTGACCAGCATTACCATATGATGCAGCAGGACTACCAGGCTCATCTCTATCAAAAATTGTAATATTAAAACCTTTTTTTTGTAAAAATAATGCATTAGAAATGCCCTGAATACCAGCACCTACAATTCCAAGTTTTGATTTATTTTTCATATACCTTTATATAATTCCTAAATTTAATTTTTCTCGCGACAAATTAGGCAAATTTAGCATTGAAATATTTATGATATTAGATGTTTATGGTTAATTTTTGCGCTCATAACAATTGCAAATCCAATCATTGTTGCTAACATTGAAGACCCACCGTAGGACATGATCGGCAGTGGTGAGCCAACAATGGGAAGTAAACCTAATACCATTGACATATTTACTGTAACATAAAAAAATATTGCTGAACCATATCCATAGCAAAAAAATTTAGCAAAATAGCTTCTAGAAATTGCCCCAATCCTTATGACTCTATAAATAACAACTATATAAATAAGTAAAAGTCCTAAAGATCCAATAAAGCCAAATTCTTCAGCAAATAAAGTAAAAATAAAATCAGTGTGTTTTTCTGGTAAAAATTCTAAATAACTCTGTGTTCCTTTTAAAAAACCTTTTCCTGTTAAGCCACCTGAACCAACAGCTATTTTAGATTGAATTATTTGATATCCTGCTCCTAAAGGATCTCTATCAGGATTAAGAAAAGTTAAAATTCTTAATTTTTGATAAGGTTTTAAAAATGAAATGGCAAAAGGCAATGTAATCAATAAAGTTAAAATAGAGTAAATAAAGTATCTAATATTTAATCCTGCAAGCCAGACAACAACTAATCCACTTGAAGCAATTAATATTGCTGTTCCTAAATCAGGTTGACTAATTACTAACATAATAGGTAAAATTAAAATAATTAGAGCAATTAATATGCTTTGAAGTGTATTAACCTTGTTTAACTGTTCACGGTGATAATATTTTGCAAGGCATGCTATTATCGCAATCTTCATTAACTCAGATGGTTGTAAATTAATAAAATACAAATTAATCCATCTTTGAGATCCTGAGGCTTTAATACCATATAATGAAGCCCAAATTAGAAAGATTAAAATAATTATATAAAAGAAGTAAGCAAAGTAATGCCAGAACTTTATATTTAAAAAAGATAATACTATCATCATTGGAAAAAAAATTAAAAATTTTAAAATATGACTTCTGCTATGAGTTAAAATTTGTCCACCATCTGTTGAATACATTGAAAATGCACTTATTAAGCCTAACAGCAAAATACAGCACAACAAGATATAGTCAAAATTTTTTAATTTTTGAAAAAAAGATAACTGTGCATTAAATGAATAGTTCTGCATTATATTTTTAAAGATTTATCATTTCTAGTTTTTTCTCTTTGCTCGTGCCTATCGATAATTAATTTAAAAAGTTTTTTGGCGATTGGTGCTGCAGCTGAACTACCTGACCCACCATGTTCGATAACAATACTAAGTGCATATCTTGGGTTTTTATATGGTCCAAATGCTACATATAAAGCGTGATCTCTTTCTTCATAAGGAATCTGTGATGTAGTTAAATTTAGTTCTCTTTGTTCCTTGGTTATTCTTTTAACCTGTGATGTACCAGTTTTTCCTGCAAATTGATATTTTGGATCTTCAATTCTTGATGCGTATGATGTTCCTCTAGTTTCATTAGTTGATGCAAACATTCCTTCCCGAATTAGTTCTATATTTTTAGGGTCTTTAAAAAGACGTTTATGTTTTTTTTCATTTGGGTTTTTTAAACTTTCACTAATTAAAAACTTAATCTCCTCAGCTGTTTTATCATTTTCACCTACTGTTATTTTAGGGTAAATTTTAAATCCACCATTTGCAAGTTGTGCTGTCATTAAGCATAACTGCAATGGAGTAGTTAGAATATAACCTTGCCCAATTCCTGTAATCAATGTCTCTCCTAAAACCCAACCTTTTCCTAAATAATTTTTCTTCCACGTTGTATCAGGAACTAACCCTTTTTTTTCATTACTAAAATTTTCATTTAAAACCTTTTCACCTAGACCAAATTTTATAGATGTTTCTTTTAAACGATCTACCCCAAGTTTTCTTGCTACTTCATAAAAATATGTGTCACAAGATTGCTTCATTGCACTCTTTAAATTCACAATGCCGTGACCTTTTTTTTTCCAACAATGATACTCTTGTCCATACATTTCAGTTATTCCAGTGCAATTCACCTTAAAATCTTTGGACACAATATTATTTTCTAGCGCAGAAAGTGCCACCATTGGCTTAAATGTAGATCCTGGTGAATATAGACCAGATACCGTTTTATTAACCAGAGGTTTCAGGGGATTATTTCTAATTAACTGCCAATCATCTTGGTTAATTCCAAAAAGAAAAAGATTTGGATCAAATGAAGGGGAAGATTGCATAGCTATCACATCTCCAGTGTAAATATCCATTACACTTATTGATCCAGCCAGACCTTTTAAAAGTTCATTACATAATTTTTGAATTTCAGTATCTGTTGTAAGTCTAATCGTCTTACCTTTTAAACCATCTTTGTAATCAATTTGGCGAATTCTTTTTCCATACGCATTAACTTCATACCTTTGAACTCCATTTGTACCTATCAATTTATTTTCAAATGTTTTTTCCAATCCAGTCTTACCAACCTTAAGACCAGGCACATGGTTATTTTTAATTTTTTCATTATCTATTATATCTTTTTCACTAGCTTCACTTACGTATCCCAAGATATGAGTATAGTTTTCACTAAAAGGGTAATCACGAGAAACGGATAAAACTGGCTTTGCTCCACTTAATTCATGCAAGAAATAATTAATTTTTGTAAATTGCTCCCAAGTTAAGTTTTTAGAAATAATTAATGTCTCCCAATTTTTTTGTTTATTTTTTTGTTTTATGATCTTTTTAAAATCATTGTTACTAAGGTTTAAAATTGTTTTTAATCTTAATATTAAATATCTAAAATCTTCTACTTGTTCAGGTATTACATGCAGCTGGTATATTTTTAAATTACCAGCAATAATATTTCCAAAGTAATCTAAAAATTCTCCTCTAACTGGTGGCAACCTCCATTCTCGTAATCTATTTTTATCAGATAAAGTAAGATATTTTTTATTTTCTGTAACCTGCAGTGAAAATAGTCTTGCTATTATTCCACTAAATACAATGAATTGTGCTGCACCGATAATAAACATTCTTCTACTAATGATATGAATTTTTTTAACACCAAAGTTTTCATTCAACATTAGTTCTACCTAGTGCAAGATTCTCAAATAAATTAAATATGTATGAAAAAATAAAGTATAGTAAAAAGGTATATGTAATGTTTATTATTTGATCTGAATAATCTAAGACATAATTAAAAACAATATTTAAAGTTATAAATAATATTGAGTTTACAATCAAAATTGCCACAAGAAAAAATATGCTGTCTTTAATTAAACTTGGTCTTAAAGTAATATTTCTAAGGTAGGCTGCAGAACCACATAATAGAAGATAGATTAAGCTACTTATGCCAAGTGGTGTGCCAATAACGGCATCATTAAATAATCCTGCTATAAAAATATGAGTATACCCCAAACTTACATTTTTTTTTAAACTATAATAAAAAATTAAAATATAAGAAAAATTAAATGAAAAATATTTCAACTCTAAATAGTTAAAATCAAAATTATTTAATACCGATAAATAAAGTAAAAATAATGGAACTAGTGAAAGTATTTTTTTAATAAAGTTTTTATTTCTTAATTCTGTCATTCAATTTCTATTTTGGTAAATGATAAAACTTTTACAAATTTTAATTGTGAAAAGTCTGAAAAAAATTTCACATTTTTTTTATTATCTATATTGTTAGTACTTATTCTACCTACTGGTATTCCAGCTTTAAATAGTCCGCCTGTTCCAGAAGTGTAAATAGCTCCGGTATCTGTAGTTATATTTTCTTTTTTGGTATACTGAATAATTCCATAGTTCTTTCCTGTGCCTGATAATATTGATAATATTCCATATGGCTCCAAAATAACTGGTATCTTACTGTTTAAATCAGAGAGTAATAAGACTCTTGATGACAAATAATTAACCTCAACAATTTTTCCTACCAAATAGACACCGTCCATAACAATCATTCCTAAACTTATATTTTGTTTACTACCCTTATTAATAATAACTGATTTAAGAAATGGACTTCCTTTGTCATTTATAACTTTTGCAAAAATATCATCAGATTTAACCAAATAATCATCAACAATATTTTTTAATCTCTGATTTTCTAAAATAATAAATTCATTTAATAGATCTTTTGACCTCAAATACTCTAAATCATTTTTATTTTTTTCATTTTCCTCATAAAGATTAAAATGTTTTTTAATTATAAAATAATTTTTTTTTACAAACTTTTCTGGTGTTGAAACCATAAAAGAAGTTCTATAAACTATTTCTTTTAGACCTATTTTTATATAATCTATAGCCTTAAAGTTTAAACTACTTAATATTAAAAATATTACAGAAAATGAGATTAAAGCTAATAATGAAAATCTTTGTTGAGTTCCTTTTTTTAAAAAAGCAGATCTAATTGCTATTACAAAATCATCTCTACTTGTTTCCATGTTTTTTAGTACTCAGATAGCATGGTAGAAAAAGTTTCTTCTTGATCTAAAGCTTTTCCAGTTCCAATTGCAACACATGCTAAAGGATCATCTGCTACATGTACTGGTAGTCCTGTTTCTTTTGAAAATCTTTTATCAATATTTTTTAATAAAGCTCCACCACCAGTCAGAGTTAAACCCATATCAACTAGATCAGCTGATAATTCTGGTGGAGTATTTTCTAATGCATCTTTTATTCCGTTAACCATTTCCTTTAAAATATCATTTAAAGCTTCTGCAGTATCTTCCTCGTTAATATTAACTTCTTTAGGTGTTCCAGATCTTAAATCTCTACCTTTTACAGCATAAGTGTTATTATTTGATGGAATAGCTGTACCAATTTCTTTCTTAATTTTTTCTGCAGTACTATCTCCAATCATAAGATTATATTCTTTTCGCATATAATTTATTAATGCTGCATCCATTGCGTCACCTGCAACTCTTAATGATTTAGAGTAGACTAAACCACCTAGAGACATGACTGCAATCTCTGTTGTACCTCCTCCGATGTCAACTACCATAGATCCAGTGGCCTCCGAAATTGGAAGTCCTGCTCCAATTGCTGCTGCAATAGGTTCTTCAATTAACTGAACTCTTCTTGCGCCTGCTGCAAGGGCACTATCTTGAATTGCTTTTCTTTCAACTGGTGTTGATCCAGTCGGAACACAAATTAAAATTCTAGGATTTGCAAAAGTTCTATTCTTATGAACTTTCTTAATGAAATGCTTAATCATTTCTTCAGTCACAATAAAATCAGCAATAACACCATCTCTTAAAGGTCTGATAGCACTAATATTTCCTGGAGTTCTTCCAAGCATTGTTTTTGCTTCATCACCTACAGCTAGAACGGTTTTTTTCCCTTGGTTTTCAACTATAGCAACAACTGAAGGTTCGTTTAAAACTACACCTTGTCCCTTTAATACAACTAATGTGTTTGCTGTACCAAGATCAATTGCCATGTCCTGACTCCAAATATTTGTAATATTCTTAAACCATTTCTTCATTTTATATTCCATTCATTTTTTTGAGTTTTGTGCTCTATTGGAGCAGTTTTTTTTCTTTTAATTATCATTTTATTCAAAGCGCTTAAATAAGCATTAGCTGACGCTACTAATGTATCTGTGTCTGCTGCTTGCCCAACTGTAGTTTTTCCTTCTTCTTCAATTCTAACACTTACAGTTGCTTGTGCATCAGTTCCTTCTGTAACTGCATGTACTTGATAAAGTTGTAATTTTACATTGTGTGGATATAAAACTTTTATACATTTAAAAATTGCATCTACAGGACCATCGCCTGTTTCTGACGTTGTTTTAACTTCACCATAAACATCAAGAGTCATTTCTGCTTTTTGAGGCTCACCAGTACCAGCAAAAACTTTTAATGACTTTAGATTAATTACATATTTATCCAAAACCATGCTGTCATCAACTAAAGCTGCAATATCGTCATCATAAACATGTTTTTTTTTATCAGCTAAAATTTTAAATTTGCCAAAAGCAGTTTGAATAATATCATCTGTAACACCTGCATAACCAAGGTCTTGTAATTTTTCTTTAAATGCATGTCTTCCAGAATGTTTACCCATTACTAAAGAAGTTTTTTTTACACCAACACTTTCTGGTGTCATAATTTCATATGTTTCTCTATTTTTAAGCATTCCATCTTGATGGATCCCAGCTTCATGTGCAAATGCATTTTTTCCAACAATTGCTTTATTAAACTGCACTGGAAAAGTTGCATTAGAAACAACTTTTGATGCTTTACTTAATAGTTCAGTTTTAATTCCAGTTGTATAAGGCATCAAATCATTTCTAGTTCTTATCGCCATAACAATTTCTTCCAGCGCAGCGTTTCCAGCTCTTTCACCTATACCATTGATTGTGCATTCAACCTGTCTTGCTCCAGCAGAAATTCCTGCTAAAGAATTTGCAACACCTAATCCTAAATCGTTATGACAATGAACAGATAAAATTGCTTTATCAATATTTGGCACTTTATTTTTTAATGTTGTAATAATTTTTGTAAACTCAGAAGGAATTGTGTATCCAACTGTATCTGGGATATTAATTGTTTTAGCTCCACAGCTAATTGCAAGCTCAACAATCTTGCACATATAATCCATGTCTGTTCTGGTCCCATCCTCACATGACCATTCAACGTCATTTGTAAGATTTCTTGCATAGGTAACACTTTCCTTTATTGCATCTAGAACTTGTTCTGGAGATTTATTTAACTTAAATTTCATATGAAGTGGACTTGTTGAAATAAAAGTATGGATTCTAAACCTTGGAGCAGATTTTAATGCTTCATGACATGCATCAATATCTTTTTTACTAGATCTTGCTAATCCACATGGAATTGAATTTTTTAAAATTTTACTTATTGCTGTAACAGCTTCAAAATCTCCTGGGGACGCAATAGGAAATCCAGCTTCAATTATATCAATTCCCATTTCATCAAATACTCTTGAAATTTGAATTTTTTCCTCAAGACTCATGGATGCACCAGGTGATTGCTCACCATCACGCATCGTTGTATCAAATATAATAATTTTATCTTTGTCGCTCATAAACAGTAATATTAGAAAAACTATAATACAATCTATAATAGAGATTGCAAAATAATTGTCTTATATTGCCTATAATTTTAAACCAATTTGGGTTTTTAGTAAAAATTAACTCTTATCACTATCTATTAGTTTCTTTTTACCAATCCAGGGCATCATCGCTCTAAGTTCTGCACCAACTTTTTCAATTGGGTGATCCGCAAGATCTTTTCTCATTTTTAAAAAGTTTTTCTGTCCACCTTCGCATTCTTTCATCCAGTCTTTAGTAAATTTGCCAGACTGGATATCAGCCAGAACTTCTTTCATTCTTTTTTTACTTTCACTGTCTACAATTTTTTTACCAGATACATACTCACCATATTCTGCTGTATTTGAGATAGAGTAATTCATGTTGGCAATTCCACCTTCATAAATTAAATCTACAATTAATTTCACTTCGTGTAGACATTCAAAGTATGCCATTTCAGGTTCGTATCCAGCTTCTGTTAAAGTTTCAAAACCATTCTTAATCAACTCAACTAATCCACCACAAAGAACTGATTGTTCACCAAATAAATCTGTTTCACATTCGTCTTTAAAAGTTGTTTCAATAATACCTGATTTACCACCACCAATTGCTGAAGCATACGACAATGCAAGATCTCTTGCTTTACCTGTTCCATCTTGATGAACAGCAAACAAGCAAGGTACTCCACCACCTCTTTCAAATTCACTTCTAACTAAGTGTCCAGGTCCCTTTGGTGCAACCATAAATACATCTAAATCTTTTCTTGCTTCAATAAGCTTATAATGAATATTTAATCCATGAGCAAAAGCTATGCTTGTTCCCGCTTTAATTCTTTGCTCAATATGGTTTTTATAAATTGATGCTTGTAATTCATCTGGAGTAAGTATCATTGCTACTTCCGCCCACTCTGCAGCATCAGATAAGCTCATTACTTTTAATCCTTTGGATTCTGCTTTTACTTTACTTGCTGAACCATCCCTAAGAGCTACAACAACTTCCTTTGCTCCACTATCTTTTAAGTTTAATGCATGTGCATGTCCTTGGCTTCCATAGCCAAAAATTGCTATTTTTTTACTCTTAATTAAATCTACGTCTGCATCTTTTTCATAAAACATTTTCATTTTTTACTCCTTCATAATTAATTAAAAATTTCTGCGCCTCTAGTCATTGCAACCGCTCCAGTTCTTGAGGCACTAACAAGACCAAATGGTTTTAAATTTTTTGTCACATTATCTATTTCTTTTCTTAATGCTGTTATTTGAATTACAGCAGATTTATTTGTTAGATCTAATATAACTGGATGGTATTTTTTACAAGTATTTAAAGCTTTTTTAATTTTGTTAGAGTTTGCAACAATTTTTAATAGAGCCATTTCTTTAAATATAATATTTTTGTCATCTCTTTTAAAATTTCCAACTTTATGAACCGGAACAAGCTTTTTTAATTGTAACACAATTTGTTCTATGACCTGAGGAGTTCCAGTAGTTACAATTGTAATTCTAGAAAGATTATTTTTTTGATCAACTTCTGCTACTGCTAATGATTCAATATTGTATCCTCTCCCGGAAAATAGTCCTACCACTCTTGACAATACACTTGCTTCATTATCAACCCAAACAACAATTATATGAGTATCAATTTTACCTGATTTGCTGGGCGTGCTATATGCTGATTTAGATTTTGCCATTTAAACTAACGCTTTTCCTTTACCTGTGATTTTATTTTCTTCTTGGTCTTTAGGACCTAATAACATTTGGTTGTGTGGTTTGCCCGATGGGATCATGGGGAAACAATTCTCATCTTGATCCACATGACAGTCAAATATTACCGGTCCATCTGTATTAATCATTTCTTCAATTTTTTCATCTAGTTCATCCGGATCTTCTGCTCTAATTCCAACACATCCATAAGCTTCAGCTAATTTAACAAAGTCCGGTAATGCTTTTGAATAGCTTTCAGAATAGTTTTTCTCATGGAGGAGTTCCTGCCACTGCCTAACCATACCCATGTATTGATTGTTTAAAATAAATATTTTTACGGGTAAATTATATTGAACTGCCGTTGACATCTCTTGTATGTTCATTAAAATCGATGCTTCACCTGCAATATCAACAACTAATTTCTTTGGGTGAGCAACCTGAACGCCTACCGCAGCAGGCAATCCATACCCCATAGTTCCTAGACCACCTGATGTCATCCATCTATTGGGTTTATTAAATTTATAATGTTGTGCTGCCCACATTTGATGCTGACCAACCTCTGTTGTTATGTAGGTATCTTGATTTTTTGTTAACTCATAAAGTCTTTGCACTGCATGTTGTGGTTTAATAATTTTATTACTATTAACAAAATTTAGAGATTGTTTTGTTTTCCATTTTTGAATTTGTTGCCACCACTTTGAAATTTTTTGTTTATTAGATTTTCCTAAATTTAAATTTTTCTTTTTTAAAGTTTTTGTTGTAGATTTAATAACGTCACTAACATCACCTACAATAGATAAGTCAACTTTTACAATTTTATTTATTGATGACGGGTCAATATCGATATGAACTTTTTTTGATTTTGGAGAAAATTCATCTATCTTTCCTGTAATACGATCATCAAATCTTGCACCTATATTAATTAATAAGTCACAATCATGCATTGCATTATTGGCCTCATAAGTTCCATGCATTCCAAGCATTCCTAAAAATTGATTATCGTCTCCTGGATAAGCACCTAATCCTTGTAAAGTTGAGGTAATAGGAAATCCAGTTAAAGCTACCAATTCTCTTAAAAGTTCACTTGCCTTGGGACCTGAATTAATTACTCCACCTCCAGTATAAAAAACTGGTTTAGAGGCTTTTTTCATTAAGTCTACTAATTGGTCAATTTCTTTTTGATTAAATTTGTTAAGAACTTTTCCATTTAATTTTTTTTCTTTTTTAGGTTTAAAATATTTTGCTTTTGCAAACTGAATATCTTTTGGAATATCAACTAGTACTGGTCCTGGTCTTCCGGTTGTTGCAACTTCAAATGCTTCATGCATTATTCTTGGAAGATCATTAATATCTTTAACTAGCCAATTATGCTTTGTACATGGTCTAGTAATTCCAGTTGTATCACATTCTTGAAATGCATCTGTCCCAATTAAATGTGTTGGTACTTGGCCAGAAATACAAACTAGTGGAACTGAGTCCATGTATGCATCAGTTAACGCTGTAACAACATTTGTTGCACCTGGACCAGAAGTAACTAATACAACGCCAGGTTTCCCAGTTGATCTTGCGTAACCTTCTGCGGCATGACCTGCACCCTGTTCATGTCTGACTAAAATATGTTTTATTGATGGATGGTTTTTTAACTCATCATAAATTGGGAGTACTGCTCCACCTGGATAACCAAAAATATGTTCTACGTTTTGGTCTTCGAGACATTTGAATACAATTTCAGCTCCTGAAAATAATTTTGGCATTCAGGCAATCTATCGGACTTTATGTTAATCGGTCAAGTTTAAGGGATGATTTTTTTAATTTTTTTATAAGGCCTGGAATTTTAACTGGGTTAATTTTTTCCCATGATGCCATCCTGCTTCTTGCCCATGTGGCTTGTCTTTTGGCGTATTGTCTTGTTTTAATTGAAATTAATTCTTGTGCTTGATCTAAATTAATTTTTTCAGCTAAGTACTGTGTCAATTCGTCAATCCCTATTACTCTATTTACACTCAAATCCTTTTTAATTTTTGATTTTATAAATTTTTTTACCTCCTTTATTGCCCCTTCTTCAATCATCTTGATTGATCTTAGTGATATTCTTTTAATTAAATCTTCTCTTTTAAAATCAATATATAGTTTTAAAAATTCCTCATCTTTAAATTCAGGTTTGGTCTTACTTAACCATTCATACATGGAAATTTTTGTAAATGATTTAATCTCAAAAGCCCTAATCGTTCTTTGAGTATCATTTGGATCAAATTTACCTTTTACCTTTGGATCTATCTTTAAAAGTTTTTTGTGAAACTTTTTCTGTCCCTCTTTTTTTTGTAACGTTCTAATTTTATTTCTAAACTTAAGGGGTATTTCTGGAATTTCAACTAAGCCATTAATTAAAGATTGGAAATACAACCCTGTACCACCGACTAAAATAGGAATTTTTTTTCTTTTTTTTATTTCTTTAATTTCTTTGATGGCTGCTTTTAACCATTGACCTGTAGAGAATTTCTTATTTAAATCTACAAAACCATACATATGGTGTTTAATTTTTTTTTGTTTTTTTTTATTTGGTCTAGCAGTGAGAATTTTTAATTGTTTATAAACCTGCATACTGTCTGCATTAATGATTTCTCCATTAATCTTTTTAGCAATTTTAATTGCAAAATTTGATTTACCTGAAGCTGTGGGACCTGAGATTAGGATGATCTTGGACTGCTTGTCCATTATCAATCTAACTTAACACCAATATATCTTCTTTGGTTTTGACTATTATAAATGACGATCAAAATTGTTTTTTGATTAGATTTTAAAGCTTTATCAACTATATCCTCAAGATCTTTTATAGATTTAATTTTTTCCTTTTGAGCTTCAACTATTACATCGCCTACATTTAGATAGTTAACTGGACTATTTTTACCAATATTAGTTATAACTAAACCTGTTGTCTGATTTGGAAGTTTCCTCAGTGCAATATCTTTTTTATTTAATAGTCTTGCTATAATTTTTAAAGATTTAATTTCTGAGATTTCTGGTGTTTCAGGGGCTATTTCTTTTTTCTCTTCTTTAAAATCATCTGATGTTTCTAATCTTCCTAATTTAATTTTTTTAATAATCTCTTTTTTATTTCTCCAAACCTTAACATCAACTGTTTTACCTACTTCTGTTTGAGCAACAATTTTAGGTAACTCTTTCATTTCATTAATCTTTGTTCCATTAAATTCTAAAATAATATCACCTGCTTTAATACCAGCTTTGTCTGATGGACTTTTTTCTGCCACGCTCGCAACCAATGCACCTCTTGGTTCATCTAATTTTTCTACATCAGCAATTTCTTCTGTTACTACTTGAATCCTAACTCCAAGCCATCCTCGTTTAGTTTCACCAAATTCTATTAACTGGCTTACAACTTTTTTTGCACTATTAGATGGTATTGAAAAGCCTATACCAATTGATCCACCTTTTCCCAAAATAGCTGTATTAATTCCTATTACATCACCATTCATATCAAATAACGGACCTCCAGAATTTCCTGAGTTAATTGAAGCGTCAGTTTGAATATAATCCTCATAACGTGATAGGCCTATTGATCTATTTCTTGCTGAAATAATTCCAGATGTAACCGTTCCTCCTAAACCAAAGGGGTTACCAATTGCTATTACCCAATCACCAATCCTAGCTTTATCTGAGTTACCGAATTTAACTGGAATAAATTTTTCTTTAGAAACTATTTGAAGAACTGCAATATCAGATAAAGGGTCAGCTCCAATAATTGTAGCTTTATACTCTTTATCTCCACCAACTCTTACTACAATATCTTCTGCATCTTGAATAACGTGATTATTGGTAATTACAATTCCCTTTTCATCAATTATAAAACCTGAACCTAAGGCAGCTGATTTTTTCTTTTGAGGTGTCCCAAATTCTTTAAACATGTCTTCAAATGGAGACCCTGGTGGAAACTCAAAACCTGGAAATGGATTAGTATTTGTTGTTACAGTTGTTGTTGTTGAAATATTTACAACAGATGGCATTAATTTTTCAGCTAGATCAGCAAACGATGCCGGTGCATCTTTTGTAAAAGCTTGCGAAGTAAAAGTAATTATGAAAAATACTATTAATAATTTTTTAATCTTATTCATTTTATTTTTTAATATAAAAAATTATAATAAAACCTATAACTGCAAATATCAATCCGCCTGTTCTTAGTTGACTATTAGTCACATCATTTAATTTTAATAACATATTTTTCATTTTAGATGGGAATAAAGCATATAAAACCCCTTCAATAAAAAGAAAGAGGCCAAAAGCTATAATTAGCTCTTTCATAATATTTTAAATTTATTTTTTAGGCTTGATATTTCCAAAAAATTTAAAGAACTCACTATCAGGTGACAAGATTACAGAAGTATCTCCACCTATTAGTGCAGTTTCATAAGCTTGCATTGCTCTATAGAAAGCAAAAAATTCTGGATCTCTACCAAATGCATCTGCAAATATTGCATTTCTTTCACCATCTCCTTCACCTTTCATAATCTCAGAATCTTTATTTGCATTGGCTAGCAATACAGAAACATCTTTATCAGCTGTTGATGTAATGGTTACAGCCATTTCAGCACCTCTTGCTCTAAATTCTTTAGCTTCTTTTTCTCTTTCAGTCTGCATTCTTCTAAAGATTGCTTCACTATTCGCTTCAGGTAAATCTGCTCTTTTAATTCTTACATCTACTATTTTAATACCAAAGTTTTTAGCTTCATTGTTTACACCCTCTTGAATCAAAGACATTTGCTTGCTTCTATCTTTTGATAATAATGTTTGTAATTCTTGTTGCCCCAGAACATTTCTAAGTCTTGAGTTAATAATTGTTGCTAGTCTTGATCTTGCAACTCTTTCATTTCCAACTGAAATGTAAAATTTTAATGGGTCTACAATTTGAAATCTTGCAAAAGCATCAACAATCAATCTTTTTTGATCTGATGCAATTACTTCTATTGGTGGTGTATCTAAATTTAAAATTCTTTTATCAAGGTAAACTACGTTTTGAACAAAAGGCATCTTAAAATTTAAGCCAGGTTCTAGGATAATTTTTTTAGGATTACCAAACTGAAGAACAATTGCTTGATTAACTTCTTTAACTACAAAAATAGAGAAGAAAGCTAGTGCTCCTATTATAATAACTACTGGTAATAAAATTTTTTGCATTTTCATATTAATTTACTGCTTTCTTTTTACCTAGTTCAGGAAGTGGCAAGTAAGGAACTACACCAGACCCCGCACCTTTTTCAATAATTACTTTATCTATATCTGCTAAAACTTTTTCCATTGTCTCTAAATACATTCTCTCTTGAGTAACTTCTTTGGCTTTAAAATATTCATTATATATCGAAATAAATCTACTCGCTTCACCCTCAGCTGATGCAACAACTTTTTGCTTATAAGCTTCAGCTGCTTGCATAATTTTAGCAGCCTCTCCTCTTGCTCTTGGTATAACATCATTAGCATAAGCTTCAGCTTCATTTTTAGATCTTTCCATATCAGCTCTTGCTGCTTGAACATCTCTAAATGCATCAATTACTTGGTCTGGTGGATCTGCTTTTTGTGTTTGAACTTGTGTAATTTGAATACCACTATTGTATTCGTCTAATATTGATTGAATAATTTCTTGTGTTTCAATTTCAATTTGAGCTCTACCTTCAGTTAAAACTGGTTGAATTTCACTTTTAGCAATCACTTCTCTCATTGCTGTTTCTGCTGCAGCTTTTACAGTTCCTTCAGGGTCTTGAATTTGAAATAAAAATTTACTTGCATCTTTGATCACCCAGAATACAGAGAAATCAATATTAACTATATTTTCATCACCAGTTAACATTAAACTTTCTTGAGGTACGTCAGCAACTCCTCCACCTGAAGAAAAACCACTATCTCTTTCAGATCTAAACCCAATATCTATTCTATTAACTTTTGTAACTTTTGGCGTTTGAACAGATTCTATTGGAAAAGGAATGTGATAATTTAATCCTGGCTGAGTAGTTTTTACAAATTTACCAAACCTAAGTACGACACCTTGTTCGTCAGGTAACACCCTATATAAACCACTTGCTAACCATACAAACGCTAGAATAATTAAAATTAAACCAATTGGTTTTCCTCCTGATGAGCTTCCACCAGGTAAAAATTTATTTATTTTACTTTGAATATCTCTAATAATTGCATCGATGTCAGGTGGTCTAGGTCCTTTGCCTGAACCATTTCCTCCTCCTGGAGGTGTTCCCCATGGACTTCCGCCTCTACCTTGAAAATCATCTGACATATGACAAAGTATATAATGTCTTTCTGATAAAAAACAAGTAATGATAAAAATATGACAGATAAAAAGCCAGAACTAAGTGACGCAATGAAAAAGAAATTAGAGCCTAAAAAGTTCATAAAGAACCCAATTTTAGGAACAAAATTTACAATAGCCGTATCAAGTGCTAAAGGTGGTGTTGGAAAGTCTACTTTTGCAACAAACCTTGCTTTAGCATTAAAACAAATTGGGTGCAAAGTAGGTTTACTTGATGCCGATATTTATGGCCCATCAATTCCAAAAATGTTTGATATTAATGAGAAACCAAAAAGTGATGGTCAAACTTTAACTCCTATTGTTAAATATGATATTCAATGTATGTCCATCGGTTTTCTTGCTGACCAACAAACACCAATGATTTGGCGTGGACCTATGGTAACGAGTGCAATTAAAACCTTTACTCAAAAAGTAGGTTGGAAAGATTTAGATTTTATAATTGTTGATATGCCTCCAGGAACTGGCGACACTCAGTTAACTTTTTCTCAAGAAATTAAAATGGATGGAGCAATTATAGTGTCTACTCCTCAAGAAGTTGCACTACTTGATGTAAAAAGAGGAATTAAAATGTTTGACAAACTTGGAGTTAAAATTTTAGGTCTGGTTGATAACATGAGTTACTTCAAGGGTGATGATGGTAAAAAATATAAAATATTTGGTGAAGGTGGTGTTAAGAGAACTGCAGAAGAATTTAACAAAGAATTTTTAGGAGAAATTCCATTAGATCCTGAGGTTGGAAAATGTGGTGATGAAGGAAAGCCAATAGTAGAAGCTAACCCAGATCATGAAATTTCTAAAATATATTTGAACTTTGCTAAAAAGATTAAATCAGCTTATCTTTAAGTTCGAAAGAAGTCATTAGTTCGTTCCATTCTCTTTTAGATAAACCAGAACTGTCAGGATTGACATCTTCACCCTTAATAAGTTTTTGAATTATAACTTTTCCTTTTGCAGAAACTTCTGTGCCACCAACTCTGTAGTCCATAAATGCATCATAAGTTATTGGCACCCATTTTTTAACAGTATCTAGCATTATATCTGCATACACTCTTATCTCATATTGAGCATGACTATCAGCTCTAAGTCTTAAAAAATTCATCAAATTTAATAAATCTGTTTTCCAATACCATTGCGTGTAGGTATTTAAAGTTAAATTCATTCTTGCAAGCTCTCTAGCTAATCCTTTTTTATTTTCATCAATTGTTGAACCGTCAAATCTTTCATTAAGCATCATCTCATAATTATCATAAGTTCTGTCAGCATCATTTTTTAAAAGTTCTAAAACTTCTTTTGCTTGTTCACCTTCAATAACATCGCCTCTACCCTGTCTGTTACTTGATGATTGAGCTGCTAAATTTTCTTCAGATGGTAAATAAAATTCTTTATCTAAAATAGAATACCTTGCTGAATATTCATTAACATTTGCTGTTCTATGTCTTATCCATTGACGAGCAATAAATATTGGAAGTTTAACATGATATTTAATTTCACACATTTCAAATGGAGTGCTGTGCCAGTGTCTCATTAAATATTTAATTAGACCTGCATCTGTTGAAACTTGCTTAGTACCTTTTCCGTATGAAACTCTAGCTGATTGAACAATAGATGTATCATCACCCATATAATCAACTACCCTTACAAACCCATGATCTAATGCGGGCATTGCTTCATAAAGAATATTTTCAAGTTCAGGTGCTGTAACTCTTTTTGTTTGATTCTGTTGAGACTGTTGGTCTTTAATTTCTTGTGACTGTTCTTTGGTTAATTTCATGGTTTTTGATTTTTTTTTTATTGAATCTCTTTCAAATGCTTTTATATTAATACTGTTGGCTTGCCAACTACGACGATAAACGAATTTCGTAATAACCATTACGGACGTGGGGGCAGTACCCACCACCTCCACCATTACAACTTATGGGGGTGAAATAGGATCGACGGGTGACTAAAGGCT
>Ga0209709_10001527_pt1 | contig 21253 bp, 12 predicted proteins | sample ArcticOcean_MG_C_2_FD_187435 | JGI IMG/M metagenome (GOLD analysis project Ga0209709, IMG submission 187435) | Marine microbial communities from western Arctic Ocean - ArcticOcean_MG_CB4_136 (SPAdes) (version 2) | ecosystem: Environmental > Aquatic > Marine > Oceanic | place: Arctic Ocean...
GTTGCTCCTCACGCAGACCAAATTCCTTTCTAAACCAACTGACCATCCAGTATCCTCGCTGAACCATGATCTCAACGTTAAAGGTATCGGGAATAACACCTGGGTATGCGGGGTGAAAGGGAATCGCTTCTATGTATTTTTCGGTCGCAATATTGAGCGTGGCCAGACTGCCGTAACTCAGGCTGCCGGTGTTCGCATCGATACAACCGGTGCCCAGCACTTCGCAGGCCTTGTCAGAGCCGCTAGCGATTAAGGGCAGGCCAACAGGAATACCAGTTTGCTCGGAGGCCTGTGACGTAATATGGCCTAGGGTTGAACCCGCTGGCAGTATCTCGGGCAACATATTTCGTGTAAACGGAAGTGCGCGCCAGGTCCAGTCTTTATCATTAGCCCATTGCTGTTTTTTGTAGTCGAAAGGGAGATAGCCGACGGTGCTGGCAATGGCATCTGTATATTGACCGGTTAATTGATAGGTATGGTAGCCAGACAGAAGCAGGAATTTACTCACCTGCCGCCAAATATCAGGTTCATTTTGAGCGATCCAGTTACCCTCAGATTGGCGATGAAATAGATCTACGATGTCTTTGGCCTTAGCCAGCCGCATTAACACCGTCTCGAAAATCCCCAACGCAGGTTTGCTGTCAACCTGCCGCTGATCCAACCAGCTTATGGCACTGCGCAGGGGCTTGTGATCGGCACCCATGGGCACTATGGTGGCGCGCTGGGTCGTTACCGATACGGCTGCAATAGCCTCTTTAGGGAAGTCTAACAAAGGCCAAAGTTTCTGGCAGGCCTGACACAGAGACGACCAGAAATAATCGGGCTCCTGCTCCGCCCAGCCCGTTTGGTTCGAAAAGTATGGCTCTATATCGACTTTGCTTTTGGCAACAAGAGTACCTTGCTGATCAAATATCATGGCGCGTACGCTTTGTGTGCCATTATCGATGGCAAGAAAGTAGGTCGATTGAGTCATGACTGCCACCTTTGATGGGTTCGGTTATTAGACAGATTTAGTGATTGATCCCAAAAAAATAAAACTGCTTCCAAATCGTTTTATAGCGCGCTAACTCTTCGTCCCAGAGGGCGTCAGTCCAATCTAATTCGGCACAAAAAATAGCTTTTATTTCAGGCAATATTACTTCACCACCATTGGCTAAACACATGCCTAGTCTAGTGCGACGAAGCATTAGGTCGTCCAGATGTTGGACTGACTCGTGTCGCGCGGCCCATCGGCATTCAGCCAGACAAAATTCTGTGTCGCCAATCAGAGAGTGCTCTTGATCGCTTCCTGCGGCCAATATAGTGCCAGCCATGTCTCCATAACGGCCCAGAAGTCGCTGTCCCCAAGCGGGGTTATTCGGCACCAGAGTTTTGGCATCAATTGTGGGCGCGGTAAAGACATGGTCATTGGTAAAAGGCTGAGCCTCTGGCAGCAGCGGTTTGGCAACTGCTAGGGCGTCAAGTGCGATTAACCGAAAGGTGGTCAGCTTTCCGCCACTCACAGTAATTAAGCCATGGTCTGACCAGACCGCGTGATTTCGTCGCTCCTTTGATGGATTCTTAGAATTCTCAGAGGCAATAACGGGACGGATACCAGCCCAGGTGGAAATAATATCCGACTGTTGCAGGGGGTTATTTGGAAATAGGGTATTAAAGGCCTTGAGAAGATACTGGGTTTCCTCCTCCGTAATACAGGCTTCAATGTCTAGATCCTCTGCATGGTCCAGATCGGTGGTGCCCAGTACAGTGGTGCCTTCCCAGGGGTAGATGTAAACGCCCCGTTTATCGTCTGGGTGCAATGCGGTCAGTACATCGGTTACCGGACAGTGCTGTCTAGGGATAATGATATGGCTGCCACGCAGCGGTCGCACGCGCTTTTCTGGGTTGAGTTGGTTGCGCAGACGATCAGCCCAGGCACCCGTGGCGCTTATCACAACGGGCGCGCGCAGTTCGATAGTATCGTCTTTCTCTAAGACTTTGATACGCACGCCAGCCACCTTATCTTGCTCAATCAGCAGACTGTCTACCTTGACATAATTTAGTGCACTGCCGCCGGCCGCAACACTCTCATGCAGTACCCGCAGTACCAATCGCGAATCATCTACCATAGCGTCTGTATAGCTGCAGGCACCCTTTAAATTACTGAGATTAATGCCGGGAAAGCGCTTAGCGAGGTCGCTATTTTTAAAGTAGCGGTGATCACGAATACCCGCTAGAAGATCATAAAGGCTGAGGATAATACTCAGCGCCCAGCGCCCAGGAAAAAGCCCTTTGCCCAAGGTAAAGTAAAAGGCAATGCGGTCGACCAACCCGGGTGCTTCATTTAATAGGCGCTCGCGCTCGAGCAGTGAGTGCTTGGTCAGCTGCAGGTCACCAGAGGCTAGATAGCGTAAACCACCATGGACCATTTTGGATGATCGGCTGGACGTGCCCCACGAAAAATCTTGCTGTTCGACCAGCAGCACGCGATAACCGCGACGCACCGCCTCACGCAGCACACCTGCGCCAGTGATACCGCCACCGACAACAATAATGTCCCAGTCCAAAGATTTTCCGGTGCGCATCTTCGTGAGCAGTGCTTCACGGGGGGTCAACGACGCTTCCGCTGGGGCCTCAGTCATTATCTGGCAACAGTTTGCCTGGGTTCATTTGCCCTTTGGGATCAAAGAACTGACAGAGACTTGCAATCGCGGCGATGCCTAACGGGCCTTTTTCAGCCGGGAGATAGTTGCGGTGGTCTTTGCCAACGCCATGTTGATGGCTAATGGTGCCGCCACTAGCAACGATCTGTTGGGCCCCTGCGGCCTTAAGTTTGTGCCAGCGCTGGAAGGCCTGGTCGTAACTGTCACCAAAGCGAAAGACATAGGTGGTGTAAATACTTGAACCTTGGCCGTAGACATGGGAAAGATGGGTGTAGGCATGCACCTGCTCACCCTCATCACTGAGACCTGTGCGAATAGCTGTTTCTATATCGTCGACGGCTTGGGTCACCTTGGACCAGTCTAGCGCGGTTTCCATGGTATCTACGGCATAACCCGCTGTGCCTAGAGGATCACGCAAGTAGGGCGCGCGAAAGCGGCCATGTGCCCAGTTTTCTCCGAGGCCTAACTGGTCAGGGACGCCACCATGGGCGTGACAGATGGCCAGAGCGCTGGCAGTGGCGAACGAGCAACTGTCGGTACTACCTGTGACACCAATAGTCATCATTACCTTACCTGACCCTATGCCCTGTTCGGCAAGATAGGCGTCCAATGCCGCAACCCCGCCACTGTCTTCACCGGCGCCCATGTGCAGAAGGCTTGTTGTCTCCATGGGATTGCTTAGACGCACCATTGAGAGCGGCACACGCTGCTGAACGAGTGATTTGGCGACTAGCAAGCCCACGTCCCATGAGGAAAAGAAAACCACCTTAAAGGCTTCGGCTTCGGGCAGGGGAGTCACTCGCACCACCACCTCGGTAATGATGCCCATGCGACCCTCAGAGCCGAGTACGATTTCACGAATATCTGGCCCCGCAGATGAGGCAGGAATGGTGGGGATATCTAGAGTACCCGCCAGAGTTTCCATACTACCACCGGCAAATAGAGCCTCGATACGTCCGTAGTGCAAGGATTGTTGTCCACTTGACCGACTGGCTACCCAGCCGCCAACTGTAGAGAGCTCCCATGACTGCGGGTAGTGCCCCAAGGTAAAGCCTTCAGCTTTGAGCTGAGCTTCGATCTCTGGCCCCTGAGTGCCAGCCCCGAAGGTAGCAAGCTGACTGTCAAGGTCCAGTTTGATGAGCTTATTCATCTTGCCCATATCAATGGTGAGCACAGAGCGCTGGCTGGCATCTGGATTAATATGTCCGACCACGGAGGTGCCCCCGCCATAGGGAATGACATCAATATTGTGATCAGCAGCATGCTTTAGCAATTCTCGGACCTGTTGACTCGATTCGGGCATGGCAACACCGTCTGGGAAGGTGCCAATATCACCACTGTGCATGGCGAGCCAATCTGGCAGGCTCTGACCGCGCGCATGGCGTACTCGAGTTTCAGGGTCGAGACTAATCAGAGGGTGATTATCGAGTCGAGAGGGCGGGACAGTGGCTATCACCGCCTCCAAGCTCGCCTCAGGCAATGAGATAGAGGGCCCGACGAGCGCCCCAAGAAGCATTTTTAAGCCACTATTGAGCGCCATTGTAAACTCGCTATTTTCATTTCCCCAGCCATTCCACAGCCGCATATCTATCACCGTATAAGAATATTTAAATTAATTAAAGACGCAGATTACCTACGCTGCGGACACTACCATTAGTTCAATTAGGCAGTCATACAGTCGGTTTAAGTTATACTATAGCCATTAATCCCTATAATAAAGGGAGTGTGTAAATGATCACTGTCGCAGTACGACAAGCGTGTCACTATTTCAGCCAGCAACAGGATTATCCAGGCTATTATGATTGAAATCGGACGTAAAAACTTAGCCTCCGTGCCGGCTGTCCTTACGTACCTAAAGTCGGCTGAGGCCAGCGGTATAGACTGTGTGCCACTCATCGCTCGTGCGGGTATAGACCCGGAGGTTTTGAAAGACAACTGCTTGCAGATCCCAACGACCGCAATGGAGTATTTACTGCAGCTGTTGATCGAAGCCAGCGGCGACCCCTGTTTTGGTTTGCACTCGGCCAAGTTTGTTGAGCCGTCCTCTTACAGCGTACTCGGCTATATCTCCATGAACTGCTCTACGTTGCGAGCGATCCAGGCTAAAATCCCTATTTTTGAAAAAATTGTTGGAGATATGGGGGTGACCTCTGTAGAGGTGGCTGATGGTTTTGCGCTGCAGCGCTGGGAATGCAAATTTTCCAATCCTCTCGTGGCCAGGCATGAGGTAGAGCATGTCATTGGTTCCTGGGTGATCTATGCGAAAAACTATTTAAATTTCACACCGCATGATGGCATCTGGTTTGAGCATTCTGCGCCCGCAGATGTAAAAATACTGGCTGATTACCAGGAGATATTTGGCTGCGAGGTGCTGTTTGACCAGCCCACCAGTGGCATTCGCATCAGTGAAGAAAAGCTTGATCTGCCCCTGCCTCAGGCCAATGAAAAATTGTTATCCATGCTGCTAGAGCACGCCACCAGATTATTGTCTGAGATTAACCAGCATCAGCGCATCACGGATCAGGTTAAGAATCTACTACGCCTGATGCTTAAGGATCGGTCGCCATCCAGTGCGCTTATTGCTGAGAAGCTGGGTATCAGTAGCCGCACATTGCAGCGCAAGCTGGGCGAAGAGGGCACCCGTTATCAGGATGTCCTCAACGAGCTGCGTTTAGAGTTAGCGTTGTATTTCTTGAAAAATACAGCGCTTAGTCTTGAAAGCATTGCCTTTGAGCTTGGCTACGCCGAAGCACGATCTTTTTACCGCAGTTTTAAAACTTGGACGGGCCACACAGCGGGCTCTTATCGGTCTGTTTTATAGGTCTAAGATTTTATTTTATGAGGCCCTGACCTTGCGCCCACACCTTAGATCGTTCGATACCTTCCTCAAATGATACCTCAGGCTTCCAGCCTAAAATACGCTCGGCTTTGGTGATGCTAAACCAACTCTTCGTGCATAACTGAGTAACCGTTGCTGTTGAAGCTTCATTAACACCGCCGGTGAGGTTAGCGATTCTAGTAGCAGTGGCTGCCGCGAAGAGTGCCAGTTTAGTCGACACTACCATTGGGCCGCGTTTATTTTTCCATCGGTAGTGATGGCTAAAGAATTCTTTAGTCGTCATATAGCCTTCGCATGAAAGATTAAAGATTTCACCATTGGCCTCTTTGGTTGATACGGCGAGTGCAATGCCGCGCACTAGGTCATCGATATAGATGGGACGAAAAAACCCCTCGCCTTTCGCCGGCAGTAAAAACGCACCACTGTTGATCGCTTCCAGTGGGAGAATTATCCAGGGCCTGCTCCCTGGTCCATAGACATCGCCGGGGCGGATGATAACTAACTCCAGCGAGCTCTTAGCTTGAGCTGCAAGCACAGTGTGCTCTGAGGCTAGCTTGGTTAGAACATAGCTGCCACCATCTGCGTGTACTGGATGATCCTCATCGAGCTCGCCCTCGGCGGTATTGCCGTAAGCAACAATCGATGACAGTTGCACAAAACGTCGTATCTTATATTTTTCTGCTGCGGCAATTAGGTTGCGAGTGGCTAATACATTGACCCGCCACATATCGCGATCGGCAATAGAGTTGGAGACCAAGGCGGCTGTGTGAACAATGACATCGCAACTCTCGAGCAGGTGACTAATGGTTTCCGGGTTAGCTATGTCGCCCTCAATAATGTCATCACCATTACCTACAAGATCAACGCCTACTACGGATACTTTTTTGGCTTTGTAGTAGCGCATCAATGTATTTCCAATAAAGCCATTGGCGCCGGTGATTAATACTTTTTTGGGTTTTTTCTGGCTCATAATAACCTCTATTGATAGTTTTAATTTTGTATAATCGGCCTCATTTAGTGCAGATTCTTACGGTAATAACTGCCCGCTGTGTTAGCCAGCATCATTTTTGGAAACAGATGAGTAATGGCGGCTGTGACTCGGTTGGCAAAGCCGGGCACCACCACAGGCTTTCCGCCTAGGCAGGCCTTAATACCCTGCTCTGCAACTTCTTGCGCGGACTGCAAAATACCTGCTGGAACAGATAACTTTGCCCCCTGGTCAGGGTTGTCCATCATTTTGGTGGCGGTGTAACCTGGGCACAGCGCGGTAACTGCAACTCCATTCCCTGCCGCCTTCATTTCATTATGCAGTGCCTGACTGAACGACAGTACATAGGCTTTTGTAGCGGCGTAGACATTCTGATTGGGGATCGGCATCCAGGCGGCTAAAGAGGCCACATTTAAAATATGTCCGCTACCTCGGGTAGCCATATCGTTAGCAAATAAATGGGTCAAAGAGGTTAGTGCCACGATGTTTACTGCAATCATATTTTCCTGCGTCAACAGATCTAAATCAGTAAAAAAACCATTTTGTAAAAGCCCCGCATTGTTAATCAAAAAATCTACCTGCAGCTCTTTTTTGAGGGTAGTTTGAAACAATTTCTGAGCCGCATGAGGTTTAGATAGGTCGCTACTAATTACCGTGCAGACAATATTTTTATGCTGATCTGATAGACTTTTAGCCACCTCATTAAGTTTTTCTTTTCGTCTGGAAACCAGAATGAGGTTGTAGCCTTTGGCTGCAAGAATTTTACAAAACTCAAGACCGATGCCTTCAGAGGCCCCGGTTACTAATGCAGTTTTATTAGTCATAGTACTACTCCGTTACGATTATTATTATTCAAAGTCTACAAAAATAGGCGAGGACCAGGCTCTTTGGCTGCCAGGATTTTTGCAGTCATCTTGCGCCGCAGTCCTAAAGTCACCAAAGCAGGGATCAGTGGCAACGGCATTGCCATTGTCATCAAAGGTAGTGCGCAGGTTGCCACCATTAATAGTGGCGATGGGCTCTTCAATGGCGCGAATGTAATACAGCGCGTCGCGACCCTGTTTGGCAAAGTCAGGGTCGTCAAACTCTACTGTGCAGCCATCTTGCGAAGGTTCACAGTCAAAACTACGCCAGCTATCCTCAATAAGCTGCGGTACGTTCTCGTCAGTAAATGCTTGTGGCCGAATTTTGATAACGTCGATGCGCTCAATTAGATAGCGCTCATCAGACGGATAGTAACATTCGCCTAGGGACATTTTTTCTAGATGCCTAGCCTGCAGCGTCTCAATCACATGGTCGGGGCAGCCGGGCAATTGCTTAAACGAGCCAACGACTTTGGCTCTAAAGCGTGGGTTGTCACTCTGGGCCACTGCACTGCCCATGGGGACTTCGTGCCCGTCCTGCAGCAGGTCAAACCACAGCAACATACGGTGGCCACTTGTGCCATAGGTCTCGCGACGTTTCATGGCATCCCAAATGGCTTCGCGGCTGCGACCTTCTGCATGCACGGCGGCCAAACCACCGGTATTTAAAAATGAGGTAGTACGCTCGAACTCGGACGCATAGATTTTTGCTGCAATTGGATCAATTTGATCGGCCCGCAATGACTCAGGTGCTGTCGTTGTAACCTTCGCGGTACTGGCAAAAATGTCAGTCCAGAATTGATCGCGTGGCCCAGTTGAGTCCGTGGTATTAGTACGTTGTTGCTGCTTAAAACCGTGACCGGCACGCGCAGAGTGGGTGTCGGTAGAGGCTATGAAGCCCCACCGATAACGCTGTGGATTTTCGGGGTCCGCATGATTTTGCAATGCTAGACCATACTGCACAGATTTTTGTGGTCTGTAATTAAAGGCGGGCAGGTACATATCTCGGGCTTGGCCAGAATCAAGCCATTCTTCCGGGGTGCTGCCGGGCACAGTCATAAAGGCGTAAACGGTATCTACTTGAACAAAGTTGTGGCGCGCTTCAATAGCGCGAACTTCGCATTCGGCTGCATCTGTGCCGGCGACCAAGCAGCGGTCACGAATAATTTCGCCAGCCTGCCAGCATGATGGCAGATAATTGGCTTGTGGCTCGGGGCAGTACCATAGGCCATCATCATCCTTACGCCGCACACTGAAATCCCTAAAGGCTTCTGAGTTGCCATGGCCAGAATAGACTTCAATGAGTTTTGTTTTTTCTGGGTCGTTGTCAGCGGCATTTAACTGGTGAGACCAGTTGGCGTTGGGAGGAGTGTAAAAGCCCCAGCTAGTCCCGTGAGGGATAACCATAGTATCAAACCCCCACTCGTCTAATTTACTGAATAGCTCGCCTGGCGTTGCCACACTTTCGTAGCAGTTGTCGGGCAGTTCAGGGCTTGGGACATCTGTGTCGCAAGCGGGTGTCGCAGCCATGTTCTCCACCCAGTTATTATAGGCGGCGTAGTAACCGCGATGACGAGGATCAATTAAACGTAATAGCGAAGACTGCTTGCCCTCTGATGAGCGCGCCGCAATAGTGGCGACGCCCATGCCTACGGACGCGATAGGGTGGCTTGGTAGCATCTCTGGATTATCATCTTTAAATAACACATTGTGATGGCCGTAATGGTTTTCGGCCACCTGTCCTACCTGGGTCCATTCCCAGCCAATAAAGGCGGCGATGTCTGGATTCTGCGGGTCGCCAGCTAGGCGATTACACTGCTGGACGGAATCTATGCCATCGCGCCACTGACTATAGGTAAAGCTTTCTGCGTGGTCGGTGAGAAAGTAAAAGTCTAGCTGAGAAACAAAGCGGGCATAGTCGCAGGCGTAGGCTGGCGGATAAGCGCCAGAAGCTCCATGCATCATTGGCAGGCTGTACATGAAAGCGTCGGCAGAGTTGGTGGTATGCACATGCGTGTCGCCAAATAATATCTGTTTGTCGGCCTGCACGGCTAAAGCCTCTCTGGCAACAGATTGACGACTAACGCGATTATCAATCACGCTCTCTGGCAGTCGTGCCTCGGTGACTTTGCGCAATGTCAGCGGCGAGTCATCCCAGGCATTATTAGGGTCGCTAAAGTAGCCGGGTATGAGCTTATAGACCGGTTCTGGCGCATGACCAGTGAACACTACGGCTAACGCAAGACTCAGACTGACGCCGGTGATAAGTATCTTATTTAACATGTTCCCTCTCCACATTTTGAATCTCTTGTCTTAATGAGTATGTCCTATTTTGTCTAGATAGCGCCATAACTTCGGGCGACGAACCAGTACAGCCCCCACCCGCAAAGTACGGCAGAAGCCGTATCGAACACTCGCATTGAATGTCTGTCCGCCATGTAACGACTGATGCCAAAAGCGACCAAGCCAATCACTGCAACAATGACCAGTTGACCGATCTCCACGCCCAGATTAAAGCCCAGCAGAGCGGGCCACAGAGCAGTACTTGGTAGGCCGATTTCAGTCAGCACCTGAGCGAAGCCAAAGCCATGGATGAGACCAAAGGCCAAGGTCAGCACGGGGCGCAACGATCTGGCGGTGCGGTCTTCACTGGACTGGGGCAGATAGCTTAGCGTAAACAGTATCAGTCCCGCGCTCGTCAGAGCCGCCAGCCCGACTCCCCATAGCATTGAGACCGTCAGCATTATCAATAATCCCACGCTAAACAACAGTGCTATGGGGCCATTAGTGGAGGTTCTGGCGCCAATATTTTCGGCTGCTACTAGGGCAATACTAAAGCCGATCAACGCCTCTACCGTCCTGTTGTCTGGCGTTACCCAGCCCATCGCCGCGAGACTGAGAGTGATGCTGTGGCCCAATGTGAAGCCCGACACCAGCCAGATAATATCCTTTGGGCGGCGGGTTAAGAGCAGCAGTGCGATGAGAAAGGCAATATGGTCGAGGCCGCCAAAAATATGTTTCATTCCCAGCACAGCGTACTGACCGATGCTGTGATAAATACTATGGGCTGCGAGCAGATCTGATTGTTTTAGTCGCTGCTGGCGGACCGCATCGGTAAACAGATATTCGGCGGCAGCGCTCCCGTTGGCGGCGAACCTTGCGTAATGAACGTGGGAGGGGGCTACCGTAAAAAAGCTGTCAACCTGAAGCCGGTGCTCAGCATTGCCGATAGCCGCTTCACAGAGAAAATTGAGGCTGGCGCGCAGGTATCCCGGCACAGCAGGCAGGCTCGTTGGGCGGCCTTGCAATGGGCAGGGTAGGCTGTTGCCCTCAACCTGAACAGTCTCCTGCAGGTGGTTTGTGAGTGCCGTTGGGAGCAACTGTGGTTCCAGTGCTAATAACCGCGTGACTTCACGAGCCTTAACGGTGAATACCGCATTGACCTCAGGGCCATCAATTGACCAGACTGAAAATGACTGGCTGCGGTTGTGGGCATGACTCATTGGACTGAGCAGTAAAAGGAGCAATACGTACCTTGAAATACGCGCCTTAAACCGACTCATGGGGCCACCCAGTTGGCTGCCCATTCTATGTTAGCGGTGGCCCGCAGGTGAGCCAAATAATCTGTCAACGCCTTCTCTGCACTGTCGCCGGAACTGGCTTCAATCTCTATCATAAGGCCGGCCAATACGGATTCCAGTGCCGCCGAGCGCACTACCATATCGGTGCGAATTAAACCTGAGGTGATGCCGTGCTGTATGAGTAACTCTTCGTCAATCAGGCGCTGCAGGACTAGGCTGCGGTCGTCTTCGGTGAGAAGTTCGCGCTTATCGCTAGCAAAGAGGCCTAGCGCGCGCTGGTATTCTGCTAGACGAATCTCTTGATGATTCACCGAGGCGACGGCGTTAGCGCTGAGGTATACTTCGTTGCTCTGATCGCTCAGTGCGCTCAGTGCACCCAGCAGGACGCCCACACTGGCGCCCGCAAGCAGTAGCTTCAGAGCAGCCCGATGGCTTCTGGCGGAGTTACTCAAAATCTAGACTCAACAGATTATTACTGGCGACTGTAATCTGTGCCTGTTGGCGCAGTTCTCTTAGCATGGTGTCCAAAGCGGTGTCCCGACCGCGTCGTCTGTACTCGGCTTCGACCTGCAATTGGGCCTCCGAGAGGGGTAGTATCTTTTCTGCTTGCACGGCAAGCATGCGTAATAGGTACACACCGTCTGGGCGGATCATTGGGGCGCTTGTTTGGCCCGCAGTCAACGCCAGGGCGCTGTCGGTCAATGTGCCGCCAAGGTAGCGGCGTAGCATATGCAAGGGCATTGGCGACACCGGCAACAGAGATGCGCGGTCCTGGAATGGTACCGCCGCGGCTAAAGCCAGCTGCGCTTCCTTCAGACTGGTATACCGATAAGCCTGCAGCGTTATCCGCAACGGTTGGACAAAGAGAGCCTTATGAGCGCGATAAAACGCCTCTAATTGCTCGGCGTCGATGGGTTGGATTAAAACATTGGCCACTGCTTGTTTAATCACAGCGCGCACCAGTGACTTGCGGACGCCCGAATCGGCGCCGGAGATGCCTAAAAGCTCTGCGCGCTGTAAGAGCAGTTCCTCATCCACTAATAAGGTAATAATTGTGTTTTTCTGCTCGGGCGTTAGAGTGTCGGCAGGCGCGCCGGTGAGCCGCTGCGAGGCAAAATTAAGCTGCTGCAGTGTTATTGGCTGCTGATTTATCGACACCAACGTGTCATGATTTTCAGAAAATGATGTGATGTTAAGGCCGGAACTGAGCAGCGCGATAGCCAGCCCCGCGAGCGCCATTAGGCCACGGAACGTATTGGTGTAGCGTCGTGGTGTGGGTAATGCTGCGCTCATAATCACTGTGATCTCTTGAGGGGCCCCATAGTATTTTTATTGATCAGGAGGCCACCATTATCATAGCCATATTGTATCTGTAATCACTGTCAGAAGCCGACACCATCATCGCAATGTCAGACAGCAGCGAGCTTATTACAAGGCAAAAAAAAGGACGGGGTTAACCGTCCTTTTTAGGTCTAGCTGACTCGCTTAGAAGCTGTAGCTGGCGCGTGCGCCCCAAATGCTGCCCGGCTCCATGTACGAGAAGTGAGAGCCCAGAGCCAGTGGAACATCCGCACCACCCGCCCTTGTGATCTCATCGGTTACGTTGCGACCGAAGACCATGATGTTCCAGTTGTCACCACGAACGCCGGCGCGAACATTGACCTTCTCAAAGCCCGCTTGAGAATCAACTGGATCCATGTCACCTGTGTACAGAAAGTCATCCGTAAAGCCAACATCGACACTGACAAACCAGCTGTCTCCGTTTTGCATAGGCGCTACATAGTCGGCTGTCAATGAGCCATTATAATCTGAACTTAATTGGCTACCAGAGATGTCCTGGCTTGAGCCGGACGCTGTGCCATCAGTCAGGAACTTCTGCTGACAACCCAGTGCGGATGTGACAGGGGAGGCTGACGTGAGCTTTCCTCCGGCTTCCAGTTTCCCGAGTGCTATGAGCCCCGATGCTTGCGCTGCAGTACAGCCAGCGGCGTCAAACTTACCGTATTTGGCATCAAGGAACGCGACATTCGCGCCGAGACGCAGCCGATCCGTCGCCTGCCAGGCCATATCTACCTCTAGACCTTGGATTTCAGAGGACGCGGCGTTAGCAACAACAAAGCCTAAGCCGACAAACGTGGATACCTGCTGATCTTTATATTCGCTGTTGAAGTACGCCCAGTTAAAGGTCATGGCGCCGTCCATCAACGTGTGCTTGCCACCAATCTCAAAGGATTCGGCCGACTCGTCGTCAAATTCAAAACCGACGCCAGGAGTGGTGCGCAGCGGCGTGCCGTCAGCTAGAAATGCCGGATTCTGGTCATCGACTGCGTTAAAGCCTCCACTCTTAAAGCCTTCGGAGTAGCTTATGTAGAACTTACTGGTGTCCGAGGCTTTCCACTGCAGATTCAAGGCAGGGATAGTCGCGTCCGTTGATCGCTCTTCATTAAAGTTGTGAGAGTAAGAATCAAATGACGCTTTCCAAAGCGCGTTCAAGAAGGCGCCGTCATTGGGTGTGGTCAACCCTGTAGCGCTGGCCGTCGTGTCCATTTTAGCGTGCACCTTTTTGTCCTCTTCGGTGTAACGCACACCAGCCGTCAAGCTAAGGTCGTCGGTGATGTTGTAGGTACCCTGGATGAACACCGCGGTCGTGTCAGTTTCTTGGTCCCAATTACTGATTCTAGCAACCTGATTCCACATGCCCATGCCATCAACACCCCAGAAGGCGTTTACAGTGCCGATGCCCACAGGCGTAGCCATCCAGCCTCCGATGATGGCAGGGTTAGTAATGCCCTGTGCACCTAAAATGGCGCCAGCAATTTGCGCCTTAGTAAAGGCCAAAAAGGATGATGTGCCATTGGCTGGGTTACCCTGGCCTGTGATGAACTTCATTGTGCCAGCGTCTATGCCTAGGGTCCCGTCAACGGCAACTACGCGGTCGATGTTCTGCTCTGAGTTTGCCCAGTAGGCTCCTGCAACAAATGAGAACGCCCGATCTACAGGAGAAGCGATACGAAATTCCTGGCTGGTTTGTTCATAGTCAGAGATATCACTGCGGCCGATAAACTTTACTGGGAGGTAGTCAGCGTCAATGCCGTCCTCATAATCATAGGCATTCTTGCCCGTTACCGAGGTTAATGTGTAACCGTTAGACAGCTCGATATCAATCGTTAGCGCGGTGTCTTCCGTGTCCGTATTGGTGCCTTCTGGCTTGTCTAACACGCTGCCCATATCACGCCCCATGGACTGTGCGAGTTCCAAACCGCCAAAAGAGATGGAGTCGCGGTAAGGGTCTATAACGCCTGCGGCCACATTCGGTCCAAAGGTTGGATGTTTAACACCCATAACGGCGTACATTAATGCGTTTGAGGGTGCGACGTTGACGCCCCCCAAAAGGCCAAACTCGGTTACCACAGCAGTCTGGCCTAAACGGACGTGGTCGCTCTCGGCATGGGTGAATTTAATCGATGTGTTTTCAGTGGGATTCCACATGGTGGTTAGGCGCCACATCGACTCGTCAGTGCTTGGCATTTTGCTGGTATATCCATTGGCTTCACTAGCGTAACCATTGTCAAGGTAGCCGTCGTTTTGCGACTCTCTAAAGGCTAGGCGCACTGCCATATTATCCGTTGGGGAGAAGTTGATGTTACCTTCGTAGGTCTCTCCGTCATTACTCTCTCGTGTGATAGCAAGGTCGCCGCTCACGTCTTCACCCATGGTTGGTTCAGCTGTGGTGACGTTAATGGCGCCGACGAGCGTGTTCTTGCCAAACAAGATGCCCTGAGGGCCTCGCAGCACCTCAACCTGTCCCATATCAAAGAGGCCGGTTCGAATTTGACGGCTCTTGCCGTAGCTGACACCGTCGACGAAAATACCAACGGACTGCTCAAATGACTGGTTACCACCAATACTGATGCCGCGCATCGTGATAATGGTGTTAACCGCATTCTCGCTAATGGCTAGGTTAGGGACGTAAGCTGACATGTCTTTAAAACTGCGTACCCCAGCTTCTTGTAGTTCCTTGCCGTCCAACGCGGTCATTGAAATTGGTACGTCTTGCAGACTTTCTGCTCTCTTTTGTGCGGTTACAATAATTTCTTCTAGCTGTGCCGAGTAGGCCCCGCTAGAGGCAGTAGCTATCGCTAATGCTAGAATTGATGCGGTACGAGATGATTTCTTCATTGTATAGTTTCCCCAAGTATTATTGTTGTTACAGCGTTGCGCCGACATTATTTTGTTACTTTTGGTGGAACTTTTTTCTATAGCAGTCTAAATATGATTCCTCTGTTGGCGGTGTATGCTTCCCAAGCGACCTATTCCGCCGCTAAAACAGCATTAACTTCAGCCGACTTTTGTCAAGTCATTAGTGCATGTTAAGCATGCATTTGTGACTAACAACTGATCCTAGCCCTCAATTTGTCTAATGTCTACGTTCTATCTTAAAATAAATGGAATTATGGGATTGTGATTAATTATAAAAAAGTGAGTAAATATGATCACCCGCTCTTCAAAGGTCGAGTGCTCGGGTCAAGTTTGGTGGGAGCTGGACCTAGTGTAAATCGGTGCTTTAGCCAGGGATCGGAGTTGGCTGGCGAGCAGGGGAAGGTAGTATTTAAAAGACAAAAAAAGGACGGGGGATACCCGTCCTTTTTAATTACTCCGCAGCTTTACGTTAGGCTGCGCATAAGACAAGCTCTATTTACTAGAAGTTTTGTCGCACCGTTATACCAAACGTGCGTGGCTGGTTCGCATAAGTAAGGAAACTTCCAGCCTGACCCGGAGCTGGAAACCCACTCATCATGTATTGATCATCGGTAAGATTTCGTGCCCAGATAGACAGATTCATACCGCCTTGTGTGCTCATGCCCGCACTCATGTTTAGTGAGCTGACTTCGCGTGTAGCGATAGCCGCGACGCTGGGTGGGAGATTATCAACGATGACTATTTCATCTTCATATAAATAGTCAGCGCGCACATAGGCGTCATTGTTACCTAGACGGAAATCATAAAGGGCCGACAAAGATAGGCTGACTTCATGAATTCCAGCGGGCTGAGTGCCCGAAAGATCTTCACCGTTAGGCCCGCCGCCTTTGAAATCATCAAAGATTGGATCTAACAAAATACCTGAAAAACCTAATTTAAGCGCGTCTATTGGATAATAGACCAAGTCGAATTCAAGCCCTTCTGTTGACTGCTTACCTGCGTTTTTCAGATCAAAACCGGTGCCGTTAAAGATTGAAGATTGAAAGTTTTTGATGCTCTGATCAAAAATCGCTAGGTTAAAGTAACCCCGATCAAAGCGCGCCTTTAGACCCAGCTCAAGGACAGTGGATTCCTCGGCGTCGGCAAAGCGAGACCCTGCTTTTTGGTTAGGTGCATTGGCTGTTAGACCGGCAGCTTTCAATAATGCTAAGTCAGTTGCATTAGGCGCGGTATCTCGTGACAAGTTCCAGGAGGTACCCTTGAATCCAGTGGCACTACTAACATAGACATTAACGCTATCGTTTAAATCATAAGCGAGCCGGAAAGTGTAGGTTGTGTCGCTTTCATCGCTAGAGTTGTCTTCGATTGCGTTAGGTAAATTGACCGTCGGTGGGATAATGCTTTGTAAACCGACAAAGCCAGCTAAAGGCCCCGCAAAGAACATCGATGGTACCGATGCAAATGTGGTGGTGTTTACTTGAGTGTACGTAACTTCCTTTTCAACTTCCGTGTAGTTAAGGCCTAACGTCGCCGTTAACTGCTCGTTTAAGTGCCAATCAAACTGGCCAAATACTGAGGATGATTGATCATCTTGGCTAAATGTATCGTTTACACCCGTGCCATTGCCAAACCAATTACCAGCGGTAAGTCCAGCTGCCACAAACCCTGCTTCAGTGGGTAAAAGACCTCCCCCTGTTAGCACGTTAAAATAGCTTTTTGTTGCGGCTCCGTAAGTAACTTCCGAGTCATAGTCCACCGTCTCATCGAAGTAGAATGCGCCCACCATCCAGTCTACATTACCCTCGCCCGTAGAGGTAAGGCGGATTTCTTGACTAAACGTATCTATATTTATGTCATTGGGGCTGGCTTGAAAGACGGGAGCACTGGTGAAGTCAATATCAATAGACTCGTACGTGTCACTAAAGCGCTGTGAAGTAATCGAGGTTAGCATAAAGCCGCCATAATCAACGTCGACCTGCATCGAGATACCGCCATTTTCGACTTCGTTAAATGGATCAATGTCGAGAGATGTGCGAAAGCCAAACGGCTGCTCAGGGACTAGCGCTCCACCAATAGCGGCGATTGCGCCGGCAGTGGGCCCGCTAATCAGGTTTGTTACACCACAACAGGCTTCATCGATGCTGTCGTAATCGGCAAGTATGCGTACTTCGGTGGTATCGTTAGGCGTCCAGTACACCTGACCCCGAAGACCCCACCGATCTCTTTCGTTGAGGGCATCACCATCACCAATATCGGTAAAGTAACCATCACGCTGGGTTGCGTTACCCGAGATATCGAAGCTTAAATCTTCTGAAATGGCACTCTCAAACAAAAACTTTGCGTTTTTGTAGTCCATATTGCCGGCACTACCTTCAAGATAGCCGCCAGTTTCACCTGAGGGTTTGGGCGTAATAACGCTGATGACGCCTGCTGATGCGTTCTTACCAAACAATGTGCTTTGCGGGCCACTAAGGACCTCGACCCGCTCTAGACGCGGCAGGTCAGAGATTGCTGCGCCGGCGCGCGACCGATATACGCCATCAATAAAGATACCAACAGAGGGCTCAATACCTTCGTTATTTGCGCCGTTACCAAACCCGCGAATCGAAAACGTGGAGTTAGTAGATGACTGCAATTGAGATACCCGCAATGAAGGAACGATGCTTTGTAGGCCAATTATGTCTTGGATCGCGGCTTTGTCGATGGTGTCACCGGTGGTTACACTCACTGAAATCGGTGTTTCTTGCAAGGTGGAGCTGCGCTTACTCGCAGTGACCACAATCTCCTCGATCACACTTTGCGCCGTTGCAGAGCCGATAGTTGCCATCGAAGCGAGCATAATTGCCAAACTTGATAAATTACGTGAAAATTTCATTAAAGTTATTCCCCAGATAAAGTTCATAGTTATAGTGACCCCATGTCACACTTGTTAAGATATTGATCTGCCAGCGCGCCTACGATATACCCCGTAACTTGGCGTGAAGGGATCGGATGACGCTGAATATAAAGCGAAAAGTCAGCCCAAATACGATACACGCTTGGCAACCACACCTAGATTCACTTACGGATAAAAAAGGCCGTTGGATGAATCGCCGGCAATCGTAGTCCTGATATGGCTGTAAGTCCACTAGCTAGCCCGAAATTATGCATAATATTGGCACTATTAATGACAATTGAGGCTTTAGGTGATGTCCTGCTGGCGGCGCTTGGCTAATGAGCCGGGGGGAATGATCTTAATGTTTGCTGTGGGCAGAATTTAAATGCTAAAAAGGACGGGGGTTACCCGTCCTTTTTAGGTCTAGCTCTGCAGTTTAGAAGATGCAGCTGAAGCTTAGAAGCTGTAGCTGAAGCGTGCGCCCCAAACCTCACCGCGAGCCATGTAGCTAAAGTGTGCACCACCCGCTAAAGGAACATCTGCTGCACCAGTTGAAATGGTTTCGTCGGTGATGTTTCGACCGAAGACCATGAAGTCCCAATCGTCGCCACGGAAGCCTGTACGGAAGTTAACTGTTTCAAAACCGTCATGATAATCAATTGGATCAAGATCACCGGTCTGGAAGTAGCCGTCAGTGAAGTTAACATCAGTGCCGGCAAACCAAATGACGCCATTTGCCATTGGCACTATATAGTCAACAGTAAATGAACCAGAGTAATCTGAACCTAACTGACCGCCAGAGATATCCTGCGCGGAGCCTGATGGTGTGCCATCACCCAAAAACTTCTGAGTACAACCCATTGCTGCAATAGACGGGGACGCAGGAGTAAGTGCGCCACCGGGGGCAGCATTGTTCAGGCCAAGTAGAGCCGAAGCTTGCGTTGCCGTGCAACCGGCAGCATCGAACTTACCGTACTTACCATCTAAAGCGGCGATTGCGAGTCCAAGACGCAACTGATCAGTTGCCTGCCATTTGAGATCCATTTCAAGACCCTGAATCTCTGAACTTGCAGCATTAGCAACAACAAAGCCCAAACCGACAAACGTGGATACCTGCTGATCTTTATATTCGCTGTTAAAATATGCCCAGTTAAAGTTCATTGCCCCGTCCATAAGGACATGCTTGCCACCAAATTCAAACGAAGTAGCGGTCTCATCGTCGAACTCGAAACCTAGACCTGGAACTGTTCGCTGAATGGTGCCATCTGCGAGGAACTTAGGGTTTTGGTCATCTACGGCATTAAAGCCACCGCTCTTAAAACCCTCTGAATAGCTGACATAAAACTTACTTGTCTCCGACTGCTTCCACTGTAGGTTAACTGCTGGGATTACCTGGTCAGTTGAACGCTCTTCGTTGAATAGGTGAGCGTAGGAGCCAAATGATGCCGCACCAAGTGCCGCGAGAAAAGGACTGGGATTAGGATTAGCTAACCCTGTGGTATTTGTAGTCAGATTCGTTTCAGCCCGAACTTTCTTGTCTTCCTCAGTGTAGCGGACACCAGCCGTTAGGCTAAGACTATCCGATAGGTTGTAGGTACCTTGAAAGAACACAGCCATGGTTTCAGTTTCCTGATTCCAGTTACTCACGCGACCAAATTGATTCCACATGGCCATTCCATCGACACCCCAGAAGGCGTTGACAGTGCCGATACCGAGGGGCGTTTGCATCCAGCCGCCGATAATTGCGGGGTCAGTAATGCCCTGTGCGCCTAAAATGGCGCCCGCAATTTGTGCCTTAGAAAAAGCCAGAAAGGATGATGTGCCATTGGCTGGGTTACCCCGACCTGTGATGAACTTCATTAAGCCCGCTGACTGTCCTAAGGTCCCATCGACCACGACCAAACGATCAATAGTCTGCTCTCCCTTAGACCAATAACCACCCGCTACGAAAGAGAAGTCTCGATCGGTTGGCGATGCAAAACGGAATTCCTGACTTGTTTGATCAAAGTCAGAAATATCGGCCCGACCAATAAATTGTACTGGCAGCCAATCTGCATCCATACCGTCTTCATAATCATACTCATTATGCCCCGTAACTGAGTGAAAGCTGTAACCACTATCGAATTCGATATCAATAATCAAACCCGTATCACTCGTTTCGGTGTCGGTACCTTCATTCTTTTCATCGAGTACGCTTTGATCACGACCCATCGACTTTGACAAGGCTAAACCGCCAACCGTCTTTCCGTCGCGAAATGGATTAATCGTACCAGCCGCTATACTGGCGGCATAGGTAGGGAATACAGCCCCCATGACTCCGAACATCAAGGCATTTGAAGCCGGAATATTAGCTTCAGGTGCAAATGTCGTTACGACGCCAGGCCCACCTCGGCGGATATAGTCACTTTGAGAGTGCGTGAACTTGACTGAGGTATTTTCAGTGGGCTCCCACATGGTTGTAAATCGCCACATCGTCTCATCAGTGGTTGGCATAGCGGATAACGCACTATTAGTACTGCCGGCATAGCCATTATCCATGTACCCACCATCTTTACGATCTCTAACAGCTAAACGGAAAGCCAGATTGTCAGAGGCTGAAACATTCAAATGTCCTTCGAGCATTTCACCGTCATCAGTTTCGAGGCTTACTGCTATCTTACCTGAGGTCTCACCACCAATTGTAGGCTCAGCAGTCGTGACGTTAATCGCGCCTGCCAAGGTGTTTTTGCCAAACAAAATACCTTGAGGGCCCCGCAGAACTTCTACTTGCTGGAGGTCGAAGAGGCCAGTTCTGAGCTGCCGGCTTTTGCCATAGTTCACGCCGTCAACATAAACGCCAACAGATTGCTCAAATGCTTGGTTAGCGCCAACGCTAATACCGCGCATACTAATAATCGTATTTACTGCATTTTCGGTAACAGAAAGATTTGGCACAAAACTCGATAAGTCAGAAAAGCTTTTAATGCCCACATCTTCCATACGCTTGCCATCAATGGCTGTCATGGAGATAGGTACATCTTGTAGACTCTGTGCTCTTTTTTGTGCTGTTACGATGATTTCTTCCAGCTGTGCTGCATAGGCAGGAACTGAAAGTGACGTTATAGCTAATGCCATGCCTGCAAATTTATTAAAGGATTTCTTGTTCATATTCTGCCCCCAGATTACGCTCAAAATACAAGCGAAAAAATGTTAGTTATAGTTCTTTTAAAAGAACACTAACAGTAATTGCCATTAACGCATATTGACTAACTTATGCCTCAAGACA
>Ga0209709_10001529_pt1 | contig 21224 bp, 20 predicted proteins | sample ArcticOcean_MG_C_2_FD_187435 | JGI IMG/M metagenome (GOLD analysis project Ga0209709, IMG submission 187435) | Marine microbial communities from western Arctic Ocean - ArcticOcean_MG_CB4_136 (SPAdes) (version 2) | ecosystem: Environmental > Aquatic > Marine > Oceanic | place: Arctic Ocean...
TTAGGTTAATTATAAAAGCACGGTCTGGGGCACCGGGTAACAGAACGCCCCTACAGAACCTTCTACTTCTCTTTATTTATAATGCTGATTGATGTTTGGATTACTCTCGAGCGTACTCTGGGCGTAATTTCGTTATAGTTTTTTAGTCAACGCGTCGACTGTGATATTAGCATTGGTTAATGACTGACTATCCATGAAGTGTTTGTCAGCGGAGATAAATGTGACATCTGTAATCCCGATGAAGCTAAGAATGTGCCGTAGATAGCCACTGGCAAAATCAATATCTGATCCAAATTGTGTACCACCTGATGCAAAGCAAACGATTGCTTTTTTACCTGTCATCAACCCTTTAGGACTTCCATCTAAATAAGCAAAAGTCTTTCGAGCGCGGCAGATAAGATCGATCCATAGCTTTAGGCTCGCTGAGATTGAGAAGTTATAAAGAGCAACACCTATAATCAAAGTGTCAGCCACTTCAATTTCTGCAACAAGCTTATCAGATAATGCTAAAGTTTTCCTCTGTTTGTCAGTCTGATCATCGGCTGGTGTATTGTTGGCCTCAATCCATGCAATATCTACTTGTGGAAGGCGTTCATTCAAATCACGAACAGTTACTTCTGGTGACTTTCCATTCGCTTGCAACCCATCAATGATACGATCAGTTAAACGTCGGCTCTCTGAAGTTTTAGTTTTTGCACTACTATCAATACGAAGAATTCTCATAAGAGACTCATATTTTTTCTTTAAGTTAATTTAGAATGTATTTAGTTCTTTAAGATTGATTTGCAAGTACGCAAAAAAAAACATACCAGTATGTTCAATAGATGAAAATCTATACGAACAATTTAAACGAGTTGCACAAAAAAGTATGCGTAAATATTCAAATATTGCTGAAAATAGTATTGTAGATACGTAAAAAGTAAGTTTTAAATAGTGTCTAAATCTGGTATTTTTATTTATTATGTTTAAAAAGTTTTTTACCTATCCTGTATTTTTAGTATTATTTTTATCATTTATTGGAGCAATGGGATTTGGTGCAATTATTAAATATCACCATGAAGGAGGGGAAAAATATCAATTTTTGCAAAAACCAGTGCTGTTAATCGCTGAAGTTCCATTTAATATTAGAAAGATGATTAGGCAGAGAACTCTAAATCTTAATAAACTACAACCTTTTAAAAAACACAAAGATAAAAAAAGATTTGAACAGTTTATAGAAAATAAAAGAAATGCTCTTTTAGTGTTACCTAGATATGATTATAGTTTAAATAGATCAGTAGTTGATATAGTTGATTTAAATAACTTTAAAATTATTCACACATACAAACATGATATAGATGAAATGAATAAACAAGTTCAAAACACTGAAGAATTTCCAAGATTAAAAATTGATAAATCGCTGATAAGATTTCGATACCAACATCCATTATTGTTAGAAGACGGATCAATTATTAGTGATGGTGACTATTCTGTAGAGTTTAAAATTGATTTTTGCTCAAATTTACAATGGATTAATGAAGAAGAAAAGTTTCATCATAGTAAAATGTTAGATCATGAAGGAAATATTTGGGTAGGAGGTCAAATGCGTCCTAATTCTCAATATGTAAAAAAATACTTAATTAAAGATTTTGAAGATGATTCGATTATTAAAATAAATGTTAATGGCAAAATACTTTATAATAAAAATATAACTGAAATATTAATTGAAAATAATATTGTCTTTGATAATTTTGCATTAACTTCATCATTATCAAATCAATTAGACCCCATACACTTAAATGATATTGAACCTGCATTTAGTGATACAAAATATTGGAAGAAGAGAGATGTGTTCTTAAGTATAAAAAATCAATCTGCAATTATTCATTATAGACCAAGTACCAATAAAGTAATAAATTACATAATGGGTCCTTTTGCTCACCAACATGATGTTGATATTATCTCAGATAAAGAAATCTCAATTTTTAATAATAATAATTTTTTTGTTAATAATGAACATTCAGAAGTTGTAATTTATAATTTTGAGACAAAGAAATTTAGAAAATTATTTAATGATCAATTACAAAAAGAAAACTTTAAAACAAAATCACAAGGTCTCTCTCATATTTTTAAAGACGGATCATTAATGGTTGAAGAACAAAATCATGGAAGAATTATTTTGTTCAATAATAAAGGTGAAAAAGAATGGGAGTTTGTGAATAAAGATAAAAATGGATATATTGGATTTGTTTCTTGGAGTAGAGTTATAGAAGATGAATTGTTTATTGAAAAATTTAAATCTCTAATTAAAGATAAGAAATGTTTAAATTAATCTTTAGTTCAGTTATATTTTTTTTAATTACCACATCCTCATTTGCTTATTTAGGACCAGGTGTTGGAGGTGGTGTTATAGCAGCAACAATCGGCATAATTGTTGCAATTTTTGCGGCACTCTTTGGATTAATATGGTTTCCAGTTAAAAGATTACTTAAAAAAAGAAAAGAGAAAAAAGATCAACAACAAAATAAAGTTGATTAATCACATATTATTAATTTGTTCTTCAATACTTATCTATGAGTTTATCAGATATGTTAAATTTACTAATATTATAAAATCAAACTTAAATATTTATCAAAAAATACTAAAGTTATTTAAATACAAAAATGTATCTGATTTTAGAAAAGAAAAATTGATATTTAAATATTCTAAATCATTATCTCAATCTTTTTTAAATTTAATTATCTCAATTTTTGGTATTATTGAATTAAGTATAATTATTATAATTTATCATCAATTAAAAAAAAAATTAATGCCAAACTATAGTAAAACTCAAAAGTTTTTACATGACCTTGTGTTAAGTAAAAAATTTATTAATAAATCTTTATTTGAATTTGAAAAAATGATTTATCTAAAAAACATAGAAATTAAAGATCAATCTCATATTTTTATAACTGGTCTTCCAAGATCAGGGACGACTAGTTTATTAAATTTTTTATATTCATCTAATCAATATGCGTCCTTAACCTATAAAAGTATGCCTTTTGTTTTATCACCTAATTTTTCTAAATTATTTCATAAAAAAAATATTACAAAAAAAGAAAGAATGCACGGTGATGGTATTACTTATGACATTAATAGTCCTGAAGCATTTGATGAATTTTTTTTTAGTACAGATAATGAGTTTATAAAAAATCAATTATTAAATTATCTTCAGTTAATAGGTTTATCTCAAAATAAAACTAAATATCTAAGTAAAAATAATCTTAATTATAAAAGAGTAGATTTAATTCATTCAATATTGCCTAATTCTATATTTCTAATCCCCATTCGAGAACCTTTGCAGCACGCATATTCACTTTTAAATCAACATCTACATTTTAGTCAATTGCAGAAAGAAGATGATTTTATTAGGCGATATATGAATTATCTTGGACACAATGAATTTGGTTTAAATCATAAACCATGGAATGACCCTATAAATCATCAAGATCTCAATAAAATAGATTATTGGTTGGAGCAATGGTGTTTATTCTATCAAAATATATTAAATAAATATCAATTTCATAACAATTGCCATTTTCTCATTTATGAAGAATTAACAAATGCTAATTATATAAAAAAATTATTAGATAAAATAAATTTTGATAAAATTGAAAATATAGACTTAAATTATTTTAAGAACTCTAATAAAAAAGAAATAGATAAAGAATATTCTATAGATATATATAAAAATGCAAATAAAGTTTACAATGATTTTAAAGATAAGTTAATTTTAAAATAATTACTTTTTATAATCATAAAAATCTAGTTCATTTGCAAAGTCTTCTGCTAGTTTCTTGATAATTTCTCTCTCATGTTTACTTTGACAAAACTCACAATAGAGTTTGCCTACTGGATATAATTCATTCAACTCAATCACAAATTTAGATAATTGAATTGAACATTCTGAACAAAGATACTCCATTAAGCTACTGTCCTCTCTCTATTGAGTATTTTAAATACCTAACTCACAGGAAACTTCTTACAAGTTGAAAAATAAATTAATAAAATGCAAGCATTAGAAATTTGTCCTTATTGTAAATCTAAAGATTCACTTAAAATTCTTTATAAAAGTAATCATAATAGTGATGAAAAAATTAATTTTGAATGCTCTAGTCACAATTTTTAAAATGCTAAACCATGGTAACCTACCCTATACTTAATTTACAATACCATTCAATGTTAAGAGTAAAAATAGCTAGAGTAGAGTTGGAATTTTTTAGTCATTAAAGACGAAAACGAGAACAAAGAAATTTAAAGATAAAATAGTTAAATTTACCTAGCCCATAAAAACTAGATTCTTTTTTTTTGGTTTTTCTTTTTTTAGCTTTTTTCTTTTTCAACATACCTAATTTCATTTTGCACTTCTTTTGAATATTTAAGGTTGTAGCAATCACTACAAAGGAATATTACTTCTGGTCCAGAGCTAACTTGCGTAAGAATGGAGTTATCTTCCCCACAATCTACACAAGTAGATAAACGTTTTTTCATTTTAAAATATCCATAATTGATTCAGTCCAATATCCATAAACACATCTTGTTCCATTTCTTGAACAATCATAAGTATCATAAAGAACCCCGTCTTTCACGACGGTGATATGTTTAGAGCATGATACGATAAGAGTACCACTTGGTAATTCATCTTTCTTTAAATGAACCTTGCAACCTTGTCCTACAAACATTGTTGGAGTCCAACTCCAACCTAATTTTTGTAAATATTTCTTAAATACTACACGATGAGTTCCTGTTCTTGGGCTGTCATTTTTTTGTTTTAAACTTTTAGCAAGTTTTGTTTTAGAGGTGGTTCTAAATAATTCATTCGCTTCATATAAATCATCATAAATTTTTTTATATGGCAAACCAGTTACTATTGCTACTGATCGAACAACACAGTCACCTACTTTGCCTTTATATCCAGCCTCAGCTCTTCCACCATCATCAAATTTTAACTGTAAGTTACTTCTAGAAAACAACCTTTTAAAAAACATCATTATACTTTATTTTTTTTTCCTCTTCTTCAAATAAACTTCTGTCTGCTTATTTAATAATCCAAAAAATAATATTTATTATATAAACTAAAATACTGTAAAACATAAACATTAAGATTTTTTCTCTTGTTGTTTTTTCATTCCAATTAAATTTAAATAATGCCGATGGCGTAGCTACTAATAATATTACTCCAATTACAATTACAAGTATTGATAAAATTATAAACACATTCATAAATTATCCATATCTTAAATTAGATATTAATTCTAGTTTCTGCTTAAATGTATTTAATTTATAATTAATGAATTTATCTGAGATTTAAAATTTTTTTTAAGTCAGGTTTAAAGTATCTTGGACCCTTCATAACCTTGCCATTTTCATTATAAATTGGTTTACCATTTTCATCTAACTTACTCATATTTGAGCTTTGAACCTCTTGAAAACACTTATCAAGGTCAATACCAAAAGCATGTCCAGCACCATAAGTTACATAGAGAATATCTGTAAGCGCATCAGCAACCTCTAAAAAATCTTTATTATCTAGAGCAACCTTAAGCTCGTCTAATTCTTCTTTAATTAAGTCATATCTGAGTTTGTTAATTTTATTCGTGCTAAAAGAAGGCTTATTTTTAACATCTTGACCAAATGTTTCCATAAAATTTTTAACTTTTCTAAAATTTGTCATTTTACTCCTGTAAGATTTATAATGTTTGTTATATAATTATATTAAATTTATTTTAATATATTAATCAATGAAATTAAGAAAAGAATTTGACAGTATAGGTAGTGTAAATGTGCCTTCAGATAAATATTGGGGAGCCTCCACTGAAAGATCAAATAAATTTTTTAATATAGGAAAAATCTTAGTTAATGTTTCATTAGTAAAATCTATTGCTATTATTAAAAGATCTGCTGCAATTGTCCATGAGAAAGAAAAACAAATAGAGAAAAAAATAGCTCAATCTATAATAAAGGCTTCTGAAGAAGTTATAAAAGGAACCCTAGATGAAAACTTTCCATTAAAAGTTTGGCAAACTGGCTCTGGTACTCAAACAAATATGAATGTTAATGAGGTCATTGCTAACAGAGCAATTGAAATAATGAATGGAAAAAAAGGTTCAAAAGAGCCGATCCATCCAAATGATCATGTAAATAAATCTCAGTCAACAAATGATGTTTTTCCAACGGCAATGCATATATCTGTGGCCCAAGAAACAATTAAAAAACTTTTACCAAGCTTAAAAATTTTAGAAAAAGAATTAAAAAAAAAGTCTAAAGAATTTAATAAAATTATTAAAATTGGTAGAACTCATTTGCAAGATGCTACACCGTTATCTCTGGGTCAAGAGTTTTCAGGCTATCAAATTCAATTAAAAAAATGTATTGAAAGAATTGAATATGCACTTAAAGAAATATACTATCTTGCACAAGGAGGAACTGCCGTTGGAACTGGAATTAATTCAAGAAAAGGCTTTGATAAAAAAATAATTAAAGAAATTACAAAATATACTAAAATTCCCTTCAAGCCTGCTAAAAATAAATTTGCAGAATTAGCCGCTCATGACTCAATTGTTAATTTTTCAGGAACTTTAAATACTTGTGCGGTTACATTAATGAAAATTTCCAATGACATTAGATTTCTTGGATCAGGTCCTAGAGCTGGTTATGGAGAATTAGTGCTTCCAGAGAATGAACCTGGTTCATCTATAATGCCAGGAAAGGTTAATCCAACGCAGTGTGAAGCAGTAACGATGGTTTGTGCACAAGTAATTGGAAATCATACAGGTATTACATTAGCTGGTTCACATGGTCATTTTGAACTAAATGTATTTAAACCGATGATTGCACATAATATTTTGCAATCAATTGACTTGATAGCTGATAGCACAAAGAATTTTGCTCAATATTGTATTAAAGGAATTAAAGCTAATAAAAAAAAAATTAAAGAACATTTAGATAATTCTTTAATGTTAGTCACCTCCCTAGTACCACATATTGGCTATGATAGGGCTACCAAAATTGCAAAAGCAGCTTTAAAAAATGATACAACTCTTAAATTTGAAACTTTGAAAACAGGCCTTATTAAAGAAAAAGATTATGACAAAATAGTTGATCCACAAAAAATGATTACTCCTCATTAACATGTAAAATAACGATATTAAGAAGTCTCTTAAGAACAATCCAATTATTAAAATTTTTATTAATATCAATACTGTTATTTTTTATTACCTTATTTATTTTTTTCGTTAAATTATTTGAAATAATATTATTTATTTGAAAGTTGTTAATTTTAGTGGTTTTAGATGTAAGATCAATCATAAAATCAAGATTGATTTTTTTTATATCCGTTCTGTATATTTTTGGTATTTGAAAAATATTATAAAATTTTTTTTGATTTTGAACATCAATTATAATTTTAGAATTTAAAAAAAACTTATTATTATTATTGTACAATTCACTACTAAGAATTTTTAAAGAACCCCATTTTTTCGAATTAAATGTTGAATCTTTAAATTTTATTAAACCATTTTGAATTTTGACAAAAAAAATGGCATTATCAAATATATTTTCTTTTGAAAATTTTTTAATATTGATTACAATTTCAGAATTAAAGTTTTTATGAACTAAATTTTTTTTATCTAGTAATCGAGAAAGTATATCATTGTTATTCAATATTTTAATTAGATTAACTTGATCTAAAATTATATTACTTGTCACAAAAAATGGTTTAAATTCAGCAACACCCTCAAAACCTATTTGAGTATTAAAAACTTTCGATTTTATAGATTTAAAAGTTAAAGAATTTCTTTCAAAATCAAGCTCAGATTTAATTTCAGATCCAAAAAAATTAATTTTATTAAATATTTTATATTTATTTTTTTTTGGAGATAATAGTTTACTAGTAACTGATAAATTAATTTGTGGAAATTTTAGAATAAAATTTAAACTTTCATCTTCAAAAAAATATTTCTTAATATCTAAGTTAAAATTTGAGTTAAAAGCTTTTCCATTTACTATAACTTCATTAACAAATTTTATCTTGTCATATCTGAAATTTATATCTTTTATTGGAAAAATTGAAATAGTTTCATCTTTATCCATTAAAAAAAACTTACTTTTTTTAATAGATATTTTTTTATCAGTATTTTTATTTTTAAGATAATTAAACACAAATTTTTGATTATTTTTATTTAGAAAAAAAATTGATTCTTTAATTTCGATATTTTTTAATTGTAGTTTGTCTTGATTGTGAATATTAGCAATAGAAACAAAGATTTTTAAGTTATCTACCTCTGCTAATTTATTTTCATCTGACTCTACATCTCTATATATGGTTGATTTTTTAACCTCAAAGTGTGGAGATGGTAGAATTTTATATTCTATTTTGTCTGAAATATTAACATTTAAATTATATTCGTTTATCAAATGCGTCTTTAATTGACTTTGCAATCTTTGATAATCGTATAAACTTGGCGTGGATGCATAAAATAAATATAAAAATAATGTGCTGATAAAAAATATTAAAAATTTATTAAAATTGCTAATTTGATTAAATTTATTTTTAAGGTGAATAATTTTATTAAACTTATTTTTTAAGACTTTAATCTGGTTAAATTTATTAATTAGATAATTGTTGTATTTAGCAATTTTTTTAAAAAAAATATTTTGTAATTTTATGTTTTTCATGAGAAATTTAATTGCTTTATAATGATAAATTAGTAAATGATAAACTCTGAATATTTAAAAAATCTAAATAATGCACAAAAAGAAGCTGTTTTATACCTTGATGGGCCTTTATTAATAGTGGCTGGTGCTGGATCGGGCAAAACAAAAGTTTTAACTTCAAGGATTGCTCATATTATTAAAGAAAAAAAAGCTTATCCAAACCAAATTTTATCTGTCACGTTTACAAATAAAGCTGCAAGAGAAATGCAAAATCGTATTAGTTCTATTCTTAAAGCAGAAGCTGTTGGATTAAATTGGCTTGGAACATTTCATTCTATATGCGCAAAGTTACTAAGAAAACATGCTTCTGCTGCAGGATTAAGTTCCAACTTTACAATTATAGATACTGATGACCAAGTAAGATTAATCAAAAATATATGTAAAGCAGAAAATATCGACATAAAACAATTGGCACCAAAGTATACACTTTCAATAATTGATAGATGGAAAAATAAAGGATTTTATCCAAATGAAGTGCTTATAAATAAAAAAGATATTTATGAAAAGACTATTTTACCTCTTTATAAAATTTACCAGCAAAAACTATTAGACCTTAATGCTTGCGATTTTGGTGATTTAATATTGCATTGTGTTAAAATATTAGAAAAAAATTTAGACATAAGGGAGCTTTACTCAAATAATTTTAAATATATTTTAGTTGATGAATATCAAGATACAAACTTTATTCAAAGCAAATGGCTAAATCTTTTGGCTAACAAACATAATAATATTTGTTGTGTTGGTGATGATGATCAATCTATTTACAGTTGGCGAGGAGCCGAAATAAAAAATTTTTTAGAATTTGATCAAGTATATAAAAGCTCAAAGATAATTAGATTAGAAGAAAATTATAGGTCTTCTCAAAATATTCTCTCTGTTGCATCAACACTAATTGCAAATAATCAAAACAGAGTAGGTAAAACCTTGAAAACTACTATGGATGATGGTGATTTAATTAATTTAAATTGTTTTAAAAATGGAAAAGATGAAGCTATCGGTGTTGCTGATGAAATTGAAAAAAAGCTTAAAAAAAAATATTCATTTAATAATATTGCTATTTTAGTTCGAGCAATATTTCAAACCAGAGAATTCGAAGAACGATTTCTTAAAATTGGACTACCATATAGAATACTTGGTGGAACAAAATTCTATGAAAGAGCAGAAATAAAAGATTGTGTTGCATACTTAAGGTTAATTAATCAAGAGAAAGATGATTTGGCTTTTGACCGTATAGTTAATAATCCAAAAAGATCAATTGGAGATACTACAGTAAAGCAAATTCATGAATTTGCTAAAAACAATTTTATTAATTTGGAATCAGCTGCAAGAAAACTTATTGAACTAAATTTAATAAAACCTAAAACTAAAATAGGTCTTAATTCTTTTTTAATTTTTATGCAGAAATGGAGAAATGATTTAAAAATTAAAAAAATTAAACATGTTAAATTACTACAAATCATCTTAGATGAGTCCGGATATTCTTCTATGCTTAAAAATAAAAAAGATTTAGAAAATGAAAATAGATTGGAAAATATCAAAGAGCTTTTAAGTGCTATGAAGAATTTTGATAATTTAGATACTTTTTTAGAGCATGTTGCATTGGCAACCTCAATTGACCAGGATTGGGATGGCGAAAAAGTTAATTTGATGACTATGCATGGATCAAAAGGATTGGAGTTCGATGTTGTTTTTTTACCTGGTTGGGAAGAAGGTTTATTTCCTCATCAAAAATCTATCGAAGAAAAAGGCCAAAGTGGGTTAGAGGAAGAACGTAGGCTAGCATATGTAGGAATTACAAGAGCAAAGAAAAAGGCTTTAATATCATTTGCAATGAATAGATTTTACCAGGGGAACTGGATAGATAGTATGGCCTCAAGATTTATTGAAGAACTTCCAGAAAAAAATATTAAAAAAAATAGTTTTTTTGATGAAAAAGACAATAATGAAAATGATTTTGATTTTAATCAAGATTTGGAAATTGAAGAAGGTACGAGAAGTCCCGGTTGGATTAGATATCAAAAAAGAATTAAATGATAAAAAAAAGAATTTTAAAGTTAAAAAGATTAATAAATAATCATAATTTAGATGGATATATTGTTCCAAAAAATGATGCTTATTTTTCTGAATTTGCATCTCCAGATCGTCTAAAAATAATTTCTAATTTCTGTGGCTCTGCAGGATTTGCTATAATATTAAAAAAAGAAAATTTTTTATTTGTTGATGGAAGATATACGCTTCAAGCACAAATTCAATGTGGTAAATATTTTAAAATAATTGAAATACCAAAATTTTCAATAAAAGATATCTTAAAAAAATATAAACAAAAATTACTATTAGGATTTGATCCACAACTATTTACAAGTTCGTTAATAAAAAGAAATTTCAACAATAATTTTAACTTATTACCTATTGAAGAAAATTTTATTGATAAGATTTACAAAGAAAAAAATAAAAAAATATTTAATTCATTTTACGGTTTAGGCAACAAAATTACTGGAGAAAGTATAAATTCTAAAATAAATAGAGTAATTAAAAAAATTAAATCAAATCATATTGAAAACATATTTATAAGTTCACCAGAAAATGTAGCTTGGTTATTAAATTTAAGAGGATGGGATAATCCAAATAGCCCTATACCCAATTGTCAAATTATTTTAACAAATAAAAAAAAAATATTTTTTTTTTCATGTCCTAAAAAAATTAATCAAATTAAAAAAGATAAACAATACAAAAATTTAATATTTAGCAATTATAAAAATTTTTCTAAAATAATTTATAAATTAGAAGGTAAAAATTTTTGTATAGACAATTTATCTTGTTCTTTATTTAATGAATCTATCATAAAAAAATCATTTAAAATCGAGTTAAAAGATGATCCATGTTACATGATGAAATCTATTAAAAATAAATCAGAAATTAAACATTCTATTAATGCTCATATTAAAGATGGACTTGCTTTAACTAAATTTATTTATTGGATTAAAAATATTAATAAAATGAAGATAACAGAAATAGATGCTAAAAATAAATTAGAAAAATTTAGAAAACTTAATAGAGACTATTTGTTCCCAAGTTTTGATACTATTGCTGGTACGGGATCAAATGGTGCTATTATACATTATAAAGTAAATAAAAAATCTAATAAAATTATAAAAAAAAATGATATTTTTTTATGTGATTCTGGAGGACAATATAATTTTGGTACAACGGATGTAACAAGAACAATTTGTTTTTCTAAACAAAAAAAATCTATCCAAAATGTTTTTACCAAAGTGCTAAAAGGCCATATAGCAGTAGCACAAACAAATTTAAACAAAGTATATACAGGGAAAAAAATTGATTTACGTGCAAGAAAATTTTTAGTTAGAGATGGATTAGATTATGCCCATGGAACAGGGCACGGTGTTGGTTTCTTTTTAAATGTACATGAAGGTCCACAATCTATATCAAAATATAATTCTATTAAACTTAGAGAGGGTATGATTTTAAGTAACGAACCTGGATACTATAAAAAGGGACATTATGGCATTAGAATAGAAAATTTAGTTTATATAAAAAAAAGTAAAAAAAAAATTAGATTTGAGAATTTAACCTTGGCTCCCATAGAAACAGACTTGATTAATTATAGTCTTCTTAACAAAAGTGAGAAAGATTACCTATTTAATTATCATTTAAATATTTACTCAAAATATTATAAATTTTTAAATAAAAAAGAGAGAAAATGGTTAGCTAACCTTATTTAACATATTCATCCAATCTTCCTGAGATATAAGATTAATATTTAATTCTTTTGCATTTTTAACTTTCTTTAAAGTTGGTTTTTCACCCACAATTAAGTAATTTAGTTTTTTATTAACATTGTTAATTATTTTTCCAGCATTTTTTTCTATTAAGGATTTTGCTTCAGCTCTACTCATTCTATTTAATTTTCCCGTTAGCATGAATGTTTTATTTTTTAATAATCCGTTCTTATTGGGTTGAAAAACTTTTGATATTACAAGTAGCTTTTTAAGTTCAGTTAAAACTTTTATATTTATTTTATTGTAAAAAAAACTATTAATAGATTTTATTTGTGTTTCACCAATACCATCAATATTTACCAGTTCATTGATATATTTGTTTCCAGATAAATTAAAAAAGTTTTCTGGAGATTTCAAATGTCTAGCTATAAGTTTGGAATTTTCTTGACCAATATGTCTAATTCCTAAAGAATATATAAACCGCTCAAGAGAAATTTTTTTTTTATCTTCAATAGAATATCTTAAATTTGATGCAGATAAATCTCCCCATCCCTCTAAAAATTTAATTTTTTCATAATCTAAATTAAAAATATCTTGAGGAAATTTTATTAAATTAAGATACCAAAAATTTTCAACAATTTTTTTTCCAAGTCCATCTATATTAAAAGCTTCTTTTGACACAAAATGCTTTATTTTTTCAATTGCAATTTTTTCACACTCGTACGCTTCACTTGTACATCTTCTTACAGCATCCTGTTTTTTAGTTATCTCATTAAAATCTTTGACCGTTTTATATCCACATGACGGACATTTTTTTGGAAATATAAATTTTTTTGAGTTTTTTTTTCTTTTATTAAAATCTACAGAAACAACATGAGGTATTACGTCTCCTGCTCTTTCAACTGTTACTTCGTCCCCTTCTCTTATATCTTTTCTATTTATTTCGTCTTCATTATGAAGTGTTGCATTAGAAACTATAACTCCACCTATATTCACAGGTTTAATTTTAGCCACAGGTGTAAGTGCCCCCGTCCTTCCTACTTGAATTTCAATACTTAAAATTTCAGAGATGGAGCTATTTGCTGAAAATTTGTGAGCCACGGCCCACCGAGGAGTGTTGGCTGCAAAACCCAATCTTTTTTGCAGCTCAAAATCATTTACCTTGTAAACAATACCATCAATATCAAATTCAATTGTATTTCTTTTTTTTTCTATTTCTTCATGATTTAAAATCAAATTTTTAATACCTTTAATTGTTTTGTTAAATGGATTTATTTTAAAACCCCATAATTTTAAATTAGTTAAAAATTCAGATTGTGTTTTTATTTTCATTTCCTTTTCATGGCCATAAGTATATGCAATAAACTTTAATGGTATTTTACTCGTAATTTTTGAATCTTTTTGTCTTAATGAACCAGATGCTGCATTTCTTGGGTTAGCAAATTTTTCATTAATTTTTTTAAAATCATTGTTTTGAATAAATACTTCTCCACGAATATCAATTTCGGTCGGAAAGTTTTTTATATTTATTAATTTTGGGATATCTTTTATTGTTTTTAAATTTTCAGTAATATCTTCTCCCTCTTTTCCATCACCCCTAGATAATCCTTTCACAAATTTACCGCTTTCATATATTAAGGAGGCAGATATACCATCTATTTTAGGTTCTGCACTGTACTCAATAATTCTATTTGAATTTGTTAAGCTCAAAAAATTAAATATTTTTTTTTCAAAATTAATTAAATCTTCTTCATTAAAAGCATTTCCTAATGAGAGCATAGGTATTCTATGTTTTACTTTTTGAAAATTTTTTGATGGCTTAAAGCCTACTACTTTTGAAGGTGAATCTTTATGTTTTAAAAAACTATATTTGTTCTCTAAATCAATTACTTCTTTTTTAATTTTATCAAAATCAAAATCACTTATCTCTGATTCATTTTTATCGTAGTAGAGCTGGTTATATTTTTTAATTAATTTAATTTTTTTTAAATAATCTTTTTTAATTGAGTCAATTGCCATGTATTAATCAATGAGAGCTTTAAATTTTCTAGTAATAAAATTTCCCTTTTTATTTATTTTTGAAGTTTGTTTTGAATAATTTTTGTTAAAAACACGATATGACTGCTCATACCAATCACTACTTAAATAATTATACCCTAATAAAACAGCATATTTTTTTGATTCTTCTACTAAACCTATTTTATAATATATTTCTACAAGTCTATGTAGTGCCTCTTCAGTATAAATAGTTGTACTATATTCTTCAACAATACTTTTAAATCTATTGATTGCCGCAACCCATTTTCCCTTTTTTATATAATACTTTCCTATGTACATTTCTTTTGATGCCAAGATGTCAAAAATTAAATCTAATTTGAATTGAGAATCTAGTGCAAAATCTGTATCTGGATATTCTTTTATTACAAATTTAAATTTTTTTTGTGCTTTTAAAAGAGGCATTAAATCCTTCTTTTCATCAACAATACTCTCATAATAACACATAGCTAAAAGAAAGTGTGCATAATCCATTCTTGAATCATATGGATATGTTTTTATAAATCTTTCTAATTCATAAATTGCATCACTAAAATAACTTTGTGAATAATAAGAGTATGCCCCCATTAACGCAGCTTTTGGAGCCCAAATCGATTGTGGATATAATATTTCAGCTTCATTAAATTTTTTAGCAGCAAATAAAGCATCTTGATTATTCAAGGCTTTCAGGGCCTCTTTGTACGCATCAACCATTTGTAACTCTAGACTTGTTTCTTTAATAATAGTAACTTTTTTCTCTTTCGAACACGAGCTTAAAAAAAGACAAACAACAATAAATATAATTTTAAAATAGTTATTCATTTGGAATATTTATCAGATATTTATTAAAACTGTAAACTTTTATGCTATCGATTTTAAGATATTTCGATTGATAAGTGAGTGTGGGATGTTTTTTTCTTTAATTTCTATTATTGAAAAATTGCTTTTATTGTTAAATGCTTTTCTTAATAATTGGTTAGTAAGTCTATGTCCTCCCTGTGAGCATACAATTTTAGCTATAATTTTAAAACCTGACAAATAAAGATCACCAATACAATCTAAAATTTTGTGATTTACAAATTCTTTTTTATTTCTTAGTCCACCTTCATTTAATACAGTATCATCTTTTACAACTATTGCATTATCTAGGCTCCCACCTTTTCCAAGATTCATTTTTTTTAATTTTTCAATATCTTCATATAAACAAAAGGTTCTTGAGTTATAAATGTCTGTTAAATCAGACTCATATACATTAATTGTATTTCTTTGATTTCCGATTAATGAATTATCATATTTAATTTCAAAATCTATATCTAGGCTAATTTTATTAGGCTCAATAGAAATAAATTTTGACCCGTCATTGAAGATAACTTTTTTTTCTATTTTAATAATCTTAATTGGTGAATTGCTTACTTCAATTCCAACTGAATCAATTTTATCAACAAATATTTTTGCTGATCCATCTAGAATTGGAACTTCTTCACAGTCAATTTCTATTAAAGCATTATCAATCCCTTTTCCAAATAAGGCACCCATCAAATGCTCAATAGTTGAAACACTTGCTCCAAATTCATTTGAGATCGTTGTGCAAAGAGTTACGTTACTTACGTTGAATATATCAGGTATAATGTAATTGTTCTTACTAAGATCACTTCTTTTAAATACAATTCCACTATTGGGTTCAGCAGGGTGGATTTTCATTTTTGCCACCTCACCACTATGAAGGCCTACTCCTTCAATTATTATTGTTTTTTTTAATGTTTTTTGATTTAGAGCAGACACACTAATCTTATATTGATGTTTTAAATTTTTTAAAAAACAACTAATGTTACAGGAAAATACAAATTTTTAGTTAATAAAGCGAAATAATTTTTCAAAAAAACCTTTAGTTACTATTTTTTTTGGAACCATTAAAACCTCTTGTTTATTAAGACCCTTACTTAATTTAAGTCCTGATTCACAGATATTTAATCCTGACTCAATCAAAAAATCTATTTCTTCAAAAAGTGGGACTGTTTCCTTTATATGAATAAAATTACTATCTAAAATTTTAGATCCATTTCCTGTTAATACAACTTTTAATCTATTAATATCGTCTAAATTTTCATAAAATTTAATTGCTTCAAAACTCAATTTTAAAATTTCATCAATTCTTGCAAAGATTATTTTTTTTATTAATTCTGGAGATACATTTTTTTTATTGGATTGAACTAAAAAACCTGATTGAAGTATTTTATCGGACCCATTGTTTTCAGAGAAAAGAATTTCTTTATTTAGGTTATTTTTTATCATTTCAGATTTTTCCATATCTAAATTTAAAACATTTGAAATATCTTTTGTTATATGATTGCCGCCTATGGAAAGTACGTTAAGAGCTTTTAATTTATCTTTTACATAAATTACAATTGAAGTTTTTTCGTATCCTATATCTATAAAGGCAATTTTTTCAAAAGTTGGAAATTGCTCTTTGTAATGCAAGGATTTTGTATAGCTAGAGCATAAAAATCGATTAATGGATATTTGATTTTTTTGAAATAAATCTTCTAAATTGTTTGTCAATATTTTTGGGAAACAAATAAATAAAATATCAATTGAAAGTGTTTTACATTTAATATTATCTGGTAAATAATCATAATCTATATTATCGATTTTATAATTACTAACAATAATATGAATAATGTTTTGATCTGGATAAGATTTTAAGATTTGTTGTTTAGCGTCTTGAATTAAATATTGAATATTTTTTTTTTCAATTATTTTTCCATCATTTTTTTTGGATATCGACAAACTAATTAATAAAGTGTCTGAAGTATCTAGCATTAAGCTAATATTATTCATGTAGACTTTAGTTTTTTTTTCTAACTCATAAATAATATCTTCAATAGCTTTTTCTGTTTCAAAAAAATTTAACTTTGATTTTTTTAATAATAAAATATTATTTTTTTCAACTATAACTTTTTCATTTTTGTCAAATTTATTAAAAGCAACAGCTCTAATTTTTGATGAACCTAAATCAATATAAAAATCAAAATTTTTATCATTCATTAGATGTGATGATATGATTTGTAATTCTTAAATCAAGAATCTTATTATTTTTAAATTTATCGTCTTTTTTAATTAAATTCGCCACTCTTAAAGCTTCTGGTAAATCTTTATATGGAAGTTTTATTAAAAATCCATCTTTTGTTTTTATATCAACCCTATTGCTTGGATGAAAATAAAATGCTTCAATCTCTTTATAATCAAATTTAGAATCGTCAATTATTTTTTTTAAATTTATAAAATATTCATTACTAACTTTTCCAAATACAAAAGGTAATTTTTGTGTCAAAAAATCAACATCTTTTACAGATATTAACTTTCCATTTGAGGCAATAATAAATTTATTTGTTCCTTGATTCATTATACCTAAAAAATCTGTTTTATTGATATTAACACTTAATAAGTTTGGATAAATTTTTCTAATATAAGATGATTCTATTAAATTATTTTTATCTAAAATTTCAGCTAAGTTTTTTTTTTTTATAAAAAATATATTCTTTAACAATAACGAATTTAAAGATTTTTCAACTTTTAAATTATTTAAATCTGATAATCCACTAACATTTATTTTCTTTATAGCTACAATTGAATAGTTTTTAGTTTTATTAAAACCCACTTTAATTGTACTTAACAGCATTAATAAAAATAGATAAAAAAATAATTTTATTTTTTTATCTTTTAATTGAAGCATCTTTTATAATCCATTCAATTAATTCAACAAAGCTTATTCCTGCATATTCTGCGATTTCTGGCACCAAAGAAAGTTTAGTCATCCCCGGTTGCGTGTTAATCTCTAATAAATAAAATTTATTTTTATTAAATTTAAAATCAGCTCTTGTTACACCTTGGCATCCAATTAAATTATGTGTTTTAAGAGCAATATTCATAACCTTGTTTAGGTTTGTTTTACTCAGTTCTACAGGAATTATATGTTTTGTTTTAGCTTTTAAACTATACTTCGCTTCATAATCATAAAATTTTCTTTTAGGTTTCAATTCTATTGCTCCTAATTTTTTTTTTCCCATTATTGCAACTTGTATTTCTCTTCCTGGTATAAATGTCTCTATTAATATTTCTTTATAGTGAGATAATTTTTTAATATTCTTAATAAAGTTTCTTTTACTGCATATATAAACATCTACACTGGAGCCTTCATTTATAGGTTTAATCACAACAGGAAAATTTAATTTTTTTTCTACCGATTGAATTAAGTTTTTATTAAGTGACAAATTGTTAGTAAAATTATATTTCATATATTTTGGTGTAAGGATTTTATTTTTTATAAAAATTTTTTTTGAAATCTCTTTATCCATTGCTATAGACGATGCTAGAATTCCTGAATGTGTATATTTTATTTTTTCATTTTCAAGAATGGTCTGGATGTATCCATCTTCACCAAACCTTCCGTGTAAAGCATTAAACACTACGTCCGGCTTAAATTTTTTTATCATATTCATTAAATTTCCATCTGGTTCACATATGATTGCCTTATAATTTTTTTTTTTTAATGCACTCAAAACTGCTTTTGCAGTTTTAACACTTATGGATCTTTCTTTTGAAATTCCCCCTCCAAGTATTAAAATTTTTTTTATCATCTTTAATTAATTATGACTATTTCGGTTTCTAAACTAATTCCTGTTTTAACTTTTACATTGTCTTTAACAAATTCTATTAAATTTTTCATATCTTTAAAACTTGCACTGTTTGTATTTACAAAAAAATTGCAGTGTTTTTTTGAAATTTCGGCATCGCCAAATTTTTTGTCTATTGGTACTGATTTTTTAATTAATTCCCAAACTTTCTCATCTGTTTGATCTTTTGGGTTTTTAAAAGTACTACCACCAGTTTTAAGATTGGTTGGTTGTGATAAATTTTTTTTTTCTTTTAAGTTTTTAATCAACTTATTAATTTTTTCTTTTTCCTTAAACTTACCTTTGAAAGAGGCGCTCAAAAAAATTAAATCCTTATCTAATGGACTTTTTCTATAGCTAAAATTTATTTGAGATGTTGGTATTGTTTTCATATTACCTCTTTTGTCAATTGCTTGTACGGACAACAAAATATCTTTAAATTCTTTTCCAAAACATCCTGAGTTTATTCTTAAACCACCGCCAACTGTGCCTGGTATACATGATAAAAATTCTAACCCGCCTATATCATTTTCCATTGCAAAATCTGATAATTTTTTATCAGTTGTTGCACTGCCGGCTATGATTGTTTTGTTTGGCAATAATGAAATATTCGAAAAATTTTTTCCTAGTTTAATGACAACACCCTCGTATGTATTGTCACTTATTAAAATATTTGATCCTGCCCCTAAAATTAAAATTTTTTGTGTATTTCCAAATTCTTTTAAGAAAAGAACTAGTTCATTTAAACTATCAGGTTTAAAATATACTTTAGCTTTACCACCAATATTAAACCAATTAGTATTTTTTAAATCGTAATTAAAAAGCAACTTGCCTTTAATTTTTTTTTTAAAACTTTCAAATTTTTCAATTTTTATCATAATTGATTAGGTAATTCTTTCATCCAATTCGAAATTGACCCCGCTCCCATTCCTATAACTATTTTTTTTCCATAAATATGCTGTTTTATAAAATGAGTAAGCTGTTTCTGATCTTCAACTAAAAAAACTTTTACATTTGAATTTTTCATTATTTCTTTTGCAAAATTTGTATAATTAAATCCTAATTTTATCTTTTCACCCGCTGAATATATTGGGCATAAAATTACAATGTCTGACTTTTTAAATGACAAACTAAATTCTTTTCTAAGGTCTTTTAACCTAGATATTCTATGCGGTTGAAACACAGAAACAATTTCTTCTTTTTTGAAAGCTTCTTTAACTCCATTTAAAAGTTCTTTAATTTCTGTTGGGTGATGTGCATAATCATCGTAGAATTCAGTTTCTCTATATGTAAATATTTTATTAAATCTTCTTTGAACACCTTTAAATTCTTTTAGTCCTTGCTTAATAATTTTTTTAGAAATTCCAATTGTTATTGCAACAGCTGCTGCAGCTGTTGCATTTCTAATGTTATGTATTCCAAGAAGTGGGATTTTTATATTTTTAATAATCGTTTTTTTTTTTCCTGGAAGTCTTATATCTAAATTAAATTTCGAAAAATACTTTGAGTGATTAATATTTTTTATATTAAATTGTGATTTAATATTTGTGCCATACGTATAAAAGTTTTTATTTTCAATTTTTTTAATTATTTCATTATTAATCTTATCATCTATGCAAATAAATGATTTTCCAAATGACGGAACTTTTTTAATAAAAACTAAAAATAATTTTTTTAAATTTTCAATAGATTTGTAATAATCCATATGTTCTCTATCAATATTTGTTATGATCGAATACGTTGGTGGAACTTTTATAAAACTTCCATCAGATTCATCTGCTTCTAAGATGCTCCAATTACTTTTTCCTAATTTTGCAGAATTATTGAAAGAATTTAATACACCACCATTAATAATAGTTGGATCTAATTTTGTTTTTGAGAAAATACTTGCCACAAGAGAAGTCGTGGTTGTTTTTCCATGTGAGCCAGCAATAACAATGTTTCTGGTTAATGAAGTTATGTGACCCAACATGTCTCCTCTTTTATAGATCGGTAGTAATTTCTTTTTTGCTGAAACTATTTCGGGATTATTTTTTTTATTTGT
>Ga0209709_10001530_pt1 | contig 21220 bp, 22 predicted proteins | sample ArcticOcean_MG_C_2_FD_187435 | JGI IMG/M metagenome (GOLD analysis project Ga0209709, IMG submission 187435) | Marine microbial communities from western Arctic Ocean - ArcticOcean_MG_CB4_136 (SPAdes) (version 2) | ecosystem: Environmental > Aquatic > Marine > Oceanic | place: Arctic Ocean...
AAAGAAATAAACTTGGAATTCCAATTCTTATAGGAAAAAAGGAAATTGTAAAAAAAAAGCTGAAAGAAATTGGATTAGATGAAAATTATAATATTGAAATAATTAATTCTACAGATAGCGTAAAAAGAGAGAAATATGCAAAATTTCTTTATAAAAAAATGCAACGATCAGAAGGACTGTTAGAGAGAGACTGCGATAGATTAATAAGAAACGATAGAGTTATTTGGGGAAGTTGCATGGTTTCGTGTGGAGATGCAGATGCAATGGTAACAGGAAATACAAGACGATACACATCAACATTAGATAAAGTAAAGAGAGTAGTAGAAGCTCGCAAAGATGAGATAATTTTTGGTTTAAATGTAATGGTAAATAGGGGTAGAACTGTTTTTATTGCGGACGTAGCTGTTCATGAAATTCCAACTGCTGAACAGCTTTCTCAAATAGCTATATCTTCTGCAAGAGTAGTAAAACTTTTTGGATATGAACCAAAAGTTGCTTTTCTTTCTCACTCAACTTTTGGTACACCTAAAACTAAAGCAACAAAAAATTTAAGAGACGCAGTAGAAATATTAAAAGATAAAAAGGTAAGCTTTAAATTTGATGGAGAAATGCAACCAGATGTGGCTTTGGATCCAAAATATAAAGAACTTTATCCATTCTCAGAAATGGTTGGTAATGCTAATGTTTTAATAATGCCTGGGAGACACAGCGCTGCAATTTCATTTAAATTAATAAAAAGTTTAAGCGCTGTTAAAGTAGTTGGACCTTTGTTAATAGGCTTAGCTCAGCCAATTGAAATTGCTCCACTGAGATCATCTACAAGTGAAATTTTGAACCTAGCTTCAGTTGCAGCCTATTCATCTGATATGATCGATTATTAAAGTAACAAAAAAAATGAAATTACTCTCTTTGTCTGCTGAGTTCAGAAACAAGCAAAATACTACTGACTAGTTCTTTAAGGTCAACTATTTGTTTTGCTTCTTGAATAATTTCTTTTTTTTCATTTTCATTATGGGCAATGCCAAAAATGTACGTCTTTTGATTTATTGTATCTATATTGAAGTTTGCAGATTTTACATTTTTGTTTAGAATTAATGCAGTTCTTAATTGTGATGTGATTAAAAAATCTATCGCAACATTTTTAAAAGAAAATTTTTGTTTTATTAAAATATTATTTTTTACTGATCGCGTTCCTTTAGTTTCCCAAGCCATCTTAGTTATTTTTAATTTTTCCTCTGGTTGATCTACTTTACCACCTAGAAATATTCTTCCATCGAGCACCTTTACAGAAATTTTAATAAGGTATTTTTTATCTTTTAAAACTAATCTAGCTTGTAAATTTTTTTGCATGATTGAATCGTCTATTTGAGTCCCTATTGTTCTTGGGTCTAAAGCAATACTTACTCCTGATCCAAAAACGCCTTTCGTTGATGCTCCAACACATGAGTTTAATAAAAATAGAAGTAAAAATAGTACTGTGAATTTTTTTTTCATTTTTTTTTCTTTAGTGTTAAGCAAAAATCATAAATTATTTTTTTTGGTAAACCTTCTTTCTTGGAAATAAATTCTACAATATCTTTGTTGCTGTATTTTTTAATCATTTTTTTAATTTCTATCTTAACTGATTCGTGAATCTCTTTTATGTTTTTTTTATCTTTATTTTTTTCTGATAGAACAACGGTAAACTCTCCTTTTTGTCCTTCGGCCTGAAGACCGATAGATTCAACATTAGTTCTGGTAAAATTCTCATAAATTTTAGTCATTTCTTTTGCTATTAATATTTGTCGATCTGAAAAAAAAATTTTAAATTTGGATATATAAAAATTTATTCTTATAGCTGGTATAAAAAAAACAATCGTATAATTAATATTTTTTAAATTTTTTAATACCCTGTTTAACTCGTTTTCTTTTTTTGTTAAGAATCCATAAAATAAGTATTGGTCACTAAATCCACAAACACTTACTGCAGATGTTACAGCCGAAGCTCCTGGAACTGGGTAAATATTTAAATTTTCTTCGAAACATTTCTTTACAAGCACTAAACCTGGGTCAGAAATTGTAGGAGTTCCTGCATCTGAAATTAATGAAATTATTTTTTCACTCTTAATTTGATTAATTATTTTATCTGCAATCTTTTTTTCGTTAAATTTATGATAAGGCATTAATTTATTTTTTATTTCAAAATAAGTAAGTAATTTTCCTGACCTCCGTGTATCCTCACATAAAATTATATCGGATTTTTTTAGAATATTTAAAGCCCTAAATGTTATATCTTCCATATTGCCAATTGGTGTGGAAACTATATAAAGACCAGGACTGAGAATTTGTTGTTTATATTTGTCCATTTGCTGCCTAAATTGCATTTTATGTTAATTTAAAATTATGAAAAAATTACTTATTTATTCAATACTAACTTATTTATTGTTTACAATAAATAGTGGTGCAATTAATCAAAACAAAGATACTAAAGACTTAAAAATAGGTGTTTTGCTTCCACTGTCTGGACCATTTCAAGCAATAGGACAATCTTTTTTAAAAGCAATCCAATTAGCATTATTTGATATAGGGAATGAAAAAATAAAAATTTACCCAAAAGACAGTAAAGGAAATGCATTAAACTCTTATCTTGCAGCAAAAGAATTTGAGGAGCTAGGAATCGAAATTGTAATCGGTCCAGTATTTTTTGAAAGTTTGGAAAGATTAAATGAAATAAAAAGTATTACTTTTATTTCTCTAACAAACAAAGTACAAAAAATTCCCAAAAACACAATAGCTTTCGGTATCAATATTAAATCTCAACTTCAAACACTAGTAAAATATTTTAATGAAATTAAACTCTCCAAAACTTTACTTTTATCTCCAAAGTCACAGTATATAGATCAGACAAAAATTTTTAACAGTAGTTCAATTGAATTTGATAAAGAATTTTTATACGATTCAAATCCTAAAAAAATAACAGGAGAAATTGAAAAGTTAACAAAATATCGTGAAAGAAAAAAAGATCTTGAGAGAAGAATTAAAATACTTGAAAATTCTGATTTAAACAAAGATAAAGATGAGCTTAAGATATTAGAGCAAAAACATACTTTGGGTAAAGTCAATTTTGATTCTGTGGTTGTGATAGACTTTGGGGAAAGTTTAAAAAGTATTTTAACTTCTTTTATGTTTTCTGATGTGTCAAACAAAGAAGTAAGTTTTTTTACCATTAATCAATGGTTTGATAAAACTCTTTTTAATGAAAATGCAGCACAAAATCTTTATTTCCCAGCTATAGATTTTGATAATTACAACAAATTTAATAAAAAGTATTTTGAAATTTATAAAAAAAAACCTAATAAAGTATCTATCTTAGCCTATGATGCCCTTGGATTAATTTATTACTGTTGGGTTAATAATAATTTCCAATTCAAAGCTGATCATTTGTATAATAAAGAAGGTTTTAAAGGAATGCATGGAGAATTTTTTATTGAAAACAATCTGAGTATGCAAAAACTTAAAATTTATAAGGTAAGTAAAAAGAAATTTATTGAAGTATACTAATATAAAAATTTTTTAATATTGATAAAAGCATTATGTCTATGGTCGATTAGCATTTTTTTTTTAGGATCCATTTCTCCAAAAGTTTTTCTGTACCCATTTGGTATAAAAATTGGATCATAACCAAATCCCTTGTTACCTTTTTTAATACTTGAAATTTTTCCTTCTACTTGTCCCTGACTAGTATAGTATTTTCCATTTGGCCAAAAAATCGTTAAGCAGCAAATAAACTTTGCTTTATTAGCATTTTCCCAATTTTTTTTAACATTATTCATTTCTTTAAAGACTTTTTTAATTGCAATATTAAAATTATTTTTTTCTCCGCCCCACCTAGCAGAATAAATTCCAGGATATCCTCCTAATAAATCTATTTCTAAACCCGAGTCATCAGACAAACAAATTAAATTAGTTTTTCTTGAAAAATAAGAAGCTTTTAGTATTGAATTTTGTTTAAAATTTTTACCAGTTTCCTTTGGTGAGGGGATTTTTAAATTTTTTGGTGAATATTTTATTAATTTTTTTGGTAATAAATCACAAATTTCCTTGTATTTACCAATGTTATTCGTTCCAACTAAAATTTCTTTAATTTTATTCATTTGGACTAGTATTTTTTTTTTAAATAACCATATACCAACTTGATGACAAAATCAGATTTAAAAGAAAATATTGATCCTTCTCTAGAGGATGACACTAATTCTCGTGAAGATGAAGCTGGCAATAAAAAAAATGTTGTAGATGAAAAAGAAATTTTAGAAAACAAGCTTAAAGTAGTTGATGATAAGCTTTTAAGAACATTAGCTGAAATGGAAAATCAAAGAAGAAGGTTTGAAAAAGAAAGAAATGAAGCCTTTGAATTTGGTGGATTTAATTTTGCGAGAGAATCATTGCCGCTATTAGATAACGTTGAACGTGCCATTATTTCATTTCAAAATGATGAAAAATTAAAACAAAATAGCGATCTAGATAAAATTATTGATGGAATAGAAATTGTTAAAAAAAATATAATTTCTATCTTTAAAAAAAATGGTATTGAAGTAATTGAGTGTATAAATAAGAAATTTGATCCAAATTTTCACCAAGCAATGTTAGAAGTTGAAGATCATTCGAAAGAATCAGGGTTGGTTGTGCAGGAAATACAAAAAGGTTATATGATGAAAGGCCGACTACTTAGACCCTCTATGGTAGGAGTTACTAAAAAAAGTGAGAAAAAGTCAGAAAAAGACGAAAACAACAGTAAAAAAAGTGAAGAAAAATGATTTTTTTAGCTTGTAGTACGCAAAACAGCACTTATATAGAAAAAAAAGGAAAATGATTTTATGAGTAGAGTAATAGGAATTGATTTAGGAACAACAAATTCATGTGTGGCTGTAATGGAAGGCACACAACCTAAAGTATTGGAGAATGCTGAGGGTGCAAGAACTACTCCATCTGTAGTCGCTTTTGGTGAAAATGGTGAAAAATTAGTTGGTCAGTCCGCCAAAAGGCAAGCTGTAACAAATCCAGAGAATACTCTATTCGCTGTAAAAAGATTAGTAGGTAGAAATTTTGATGATGATTCGGTTAAAAAAGATGTTTCTAAAGCACCGTTTAAAATTGTTAAAGCTGATAACAATGACGCCTGGTTAGAATCAAGAGGAAAAAAATATTCTCCTTCCCAAATATCTGCTTTCATTTTACAAAAAATGAAGGAAACAGCAGAAAAATATTTAGGACAAGAAGTTACACAGGCTGTTATCACAGTTCCAGCATATTTTAATGATTCACAAAGACAAGCTACTAAAGACGCAGGTAAAATTGCAGGATTAGAAGTACTTAGAATTATAAATGAGCCTACTGCAGCTTCATTAGCTTATGGTTTAGATAAAAAAGGTGGAAAAAAAATAGCTGTATATGATCTAGGTGGTGGTACTTTTGATGTTTCTATTCTTGAAATTGGTGACGGTGTCTTTGAAGTTAAATCTACTAATGGGGATACTTTTTTAGGGGGAGAAGATTTTGATGACACAATTGTTGATTATTTAGTAAATGAATTTAAAAAAGACAATGGTATAGATTTAAAAACAGATAAATTGGCGCTTCAAAGACTTAAGGAAGCTGCTGAAAAAGCTAAAATTGAACTTTCTTCGGCTGTGCAAACAGAAATTAATTTGCCTTTTATTACGGCCGATAAAGCGGGACCCAAACATATAAATATTAAGTTAACTAGAGCAAAATTAGAAGCGCTTGTTGAGGACTTGGTAAAAAGAACACTTAAACCATGTGAGGTTGCTTTAAAAGACTCAGGCTTTAGTGCGGCAGAAATAAACGAAATAGTTTTAGTTGGCGGAATGACAAGAATGCCGAAAATAGTTGAAACCGTTAAAACTTTTTTTGGAAAAGAGCCAAACAAAAGTGTAAACCCTGATGAAGTTGTGGCTATGGGAGCAGCTATTCAAGGAGGAGTTCTTCAAGGAGATGTAAAGGATGTGCTTCTGTTAGATGTAACTCCATTATCTTTAGGAATTGAAACTTTAGGAGGAGTATCTACAAAACTTATTGAAAAAAATACAACTATCCCTACTAAAAAAAGTCAGGTTTTTTCTACAGCTGAAGATAATCAACCAGCGGTTTCTATAAGAGTTTTGCAAGGTGAAAGAGAGATGGCTACGGATAATAAATTGCTAGGTAATTTTGAATTGCTTGGAATACCAAATGCTCCAAGAGGAATACCACAAATTGAAGTTGCATTTGACATTGACGCCAATGGAATAGTAAGCGTCTCTGCTAAAGATAAAGGAACTGGAAAAGAACAAAAAATACAAATTCAAGCTTCTGGTGGATTAAGCGATGATGATATCAGTAAAATGGTAAAAGATGCTGAGATAAATAAAGAAGCTGATAAAAAGAAAAGAGAAACTGTAGATGTAAGAAATCAAGCTGATTCAATTATTCATACAACGGAAAAAAACCTTAAAGAACATGGAAGTAAAGTTTCTGATGTGGAAAAAAAATCTATTGAAACTGGGATGTCTGATTTAAAAAATGCACTGAAAGGAACTGATGCTGAAGAAATAAAGAAAAAAACACAAAACTTAATTCAAGTATCTATGAAATTAGGAGAGGCAATTTATAAAGACCAACAGAAAGGTGCTTCTGAAAAAAGCACACAACAAAATAATACTTCAAAAAAAGAAGATAAAGAAAATGTTGTAGATGCAGACTTTGAAGATGTAAAAGAGGATAAAAAAGACAAAGACAAAGACAAAGACAAAGATAAAGATAAAGAAAAAAGAGCCTAAGACTAAAGACATCAAAATGTTGATAACTTATGTCAAAAAAAGATTATTATGAAGTCTTAGGAGTTGTTAAAAGCGCTTCACAAGATGATATAAAAAAAGCTTACAGGAAATTAGCACTCAAACATCATCCCGATAGAAATAAAAACGATAAAGCTGCTGAAGCAAAATTTAAAGAAGCAAGCGAATCGTACCACGTACTTTCAGATAAAAAGCGCAGAGAAAACTATGATCAATTTGGACATGCTGCTTTTGAAAATGGAGGTGGTAGAGGATTTTCTGGATCTGATTTTTCTGGATCTTTTTCAGACATTTTTGGCTCAGATATTTTTGAAGATTTTTTTGAAGGTTTTGGTGGAGGCAGAGGAAGGTCACAAAGGAGATCTAATGATTTTCGTGGCACGGATTTAAGATACGATTTATCAATTTCTTTAGAAGAAGCTTATAATGGAAAAAAACAAGAGGTTAATTTTTCGTCTTCTGACAAATGTGAAAGATGCAATGGGTATGGTGGAGAACCAGGGTCAAAACCAGCTTCTTGTGCTACATGCGGTGGACAAGGTAAAGTAAGATCTAGCCAAGGTTTTTTTACAATTCAGCAAACTTGCCCAGATTGCAGTGGCGCAGGAGAAAAAATTTCAGATGTATGTAAAGAATGTAAGGGAATGTGCAAAAAACATGCGAAAAGAAAAATATCTACAACTATACCAAAAGGTGTTGATGATGGAACTAGAATAAGGTTATCGGGAAAAGGAGAAGCGGGTATAAAAGGAGGTGGAAATGGAGATTTATATATTTTTGTGTCAGTAGAACCTCATAATATTTTTAAAAGGTCTGAAGAAAATCTTTTTTTTGAATTTCCCATTTCGCTAGCAGATGCAGCTTTAGGGATTACTTTAGAAGTGCCGACTATTAATGGAGAAAGTACTAAAATTAAAATACCAGCAGGAGCTCAAAATGGAAAGCAATTCAGGTTAAAAGAAAAAGGGATGCCAATTATTAGAAGTAAAAGTTATGGTGATTTGTATATAAGAATAATAACTGAAGTACCAGTTTCTTTGACAAAGGAGCAAAAAGGTCTTTTAGAAAAATTTAAAAAATTAGAAGATTCAAAAACAAATCCACTAATAAAAGAATTTTTTGATAAAGCTAAAAGGTTTTGGAAAAGTTAAATGAAAAAAATTAAATTATCAATTACTGGATGTCTAGGTAGAATGGGGCAGCAAATTATTAAATCTTCTAGTAAAGTAAATAACTTTAAAATAGTTTCAATTACTGAAAATAAATTAATCAACAAAAAAATATCTGGTTTTAAACCCCAGCTAAATTCAGAATCTGCATTTAAGGATGCAAATATAATAATAGATTTTACGCACCCTAAATGTGCTTTAGAAGTAATAAAAATTGCAGTTAAACTTAAAAAAAAAGTTGTTATTGGAACAACTGGTTTTACAAAAAAAGAGGAGAATTTGATAAAAAAATATTCTCAAAAGATTCCTATACTCAAAGCTGATAATATGAGCTTGGGTATAAATTTACTAATGTATCTAACTGAAATAACTTCAAAATCTCTTGGAGATACATTTTTAAATAAAGTTTTTGAAATACATCATAAACATAAAAAAGATCATCCTTCTGGCACTGCTTTAATGCTTGGAAAAGGAATAGCGACTGGCAAGAATAAAGATTTTTATAAACTGATAGGTAAAAAATATTTGAATAAAAAATATTTTCCTTATAGTAAAAAAATTAATTTTAACTCAATTAGAAAGGGTAAAACCATTGGTAAGCACGAGGTAACTTTTTCAAGTGGTAAAGAAATCATTACCCTTAATCATGAGGCATTTGATAGAGCTCTTTATTCTGAAGGTGCGCTTGCCGCCGCACAATGGCTAATGAATAAAAAACCAGGTTTATATTCAATGAGAAACGTTTTGAATTTTAAATAAATCAAGCTAAAAAGTAAAATTAATGAATGAAAATCAGAGAGCTAAACTTATATTAAAAATACTAAATAAAATTTATCTTAAAACTCCCATTCCTCTTAAACATACCAGTAAATTTACTTTGTTAGTTTCTGTTCTTTTGTCTGCACAGTGTACGGATGTTAATGTTAACAATGTAACTAAAAATATATATCCAAAATATAATAAACCTGAACATTTTGTAAAACTAGGTAAAAAAAAAATTGAGAAATTAATAAAAAGCATAGGTATTTTTAGGATCAAAGCTAAAAGTATATATTTGCTTTCAAGAATATTATTAGAAAAACATGGTGGAAAAGTACCTAAAAACTTTGAAGATCTTGAAAAATTGCCAGGTGTAGGCCACAAAACTGCTAGTGTTGTTATGTCTCAAGGCTTTGGGTTTCCCGCTTTTCCTGTAGATACTCACATTCATCGTTTGGCGCAAAGATGGGGGTTAACTAATGGAAAAAATGTCGTGCAAACTGAAAAAGATTTAAAAAGATTATTTCCCAAAAAATCATGGAATAAATTACACCTTCAAATAATATATTATGGAAGACAGTTTTGTACTGCAAGAAATTGCTATGGTATTGCTTGTAAAATTTGTACCACTTGTTATCCTGATCGAAAAAAAATAATTAAAACAAAGAAAGCTTAATATGAAAATTTTAGGAATGGGAAATGCAATTGTTGATGTTATCTGTAAGGTAGAGGATGATTTTCTAAAAAATAATGGGCTAAAAAAAAGTGGAATGGAGCTGATTTTTGATGAAAATAAATTTAAAAAATTATTATCTAACCTTAAAATTGAAAAAACTGTCTCGGGTGGTTCAGTAGCTAATTCGATAGTAGGTTTATCTCAACTTGGAAATAAAGTAGGATTTATTGGTAAAGTTTGTGATGATGATTTTGGAAGTAAATATGAAGAAGGACTACAAAAAGAAAACGTAGAATATTTTTACTCAAAAAAAAAAGAGGAAATGCCAACAGGGACTTGTCTAGTCTTAATAACACCAGATTCAGAGAGAACTATGTGTACATTTCTTGGTACAGCTGGAAAAATAAACGAAAAAGATGTTGATATTAATGCAATCAAAAACAGTGAAATTATATTTTTAGAGGGATACTTGTGGGATGAGGGTGATCCAAAAAAAGCATTTAATAAAGCAATAGATAATGCAAATAAAGTTGCTATGTCATTATCTGATCAGTTTTGTGTTGATAGACATAAACCACATTTTTTAGGTTTAGTTAAAAATAAATTAGATATCACTTTTGCAAATGAGCAGGAAATTATGTCTCTGATTGATGCAAAACATTTTGATGAAGTAATTAATTTTTCAAAAGAACTTGGAAAACTTATTGTTTTAACCAGAGGAGAAAAGGGAGCAATCGCAATACAAGGTAATGATGTAGTTGAGTGTAGTGCCAAAAAAAATCTTAAAATTGTTGATTTAACTGGTGCTGGAGATCTTTTTGCTGCAGGGTTTTTACATGGTCATATTAATAATTTATCCATAAAGGAAAGCCTTGAGAAAGGTACAGAAATGTCTTCAAAAATTATTCAAAAAATAGGAGCAAGACTCTAATTTGGCAATATATGATCATAACAAACCTAATGAATTTATAACTGAATTATTTGCCTCCAAAACTATAATGGAAAGAAAAATTCTGAAGGGTCCAAGCTTATATACTGCACACACTATTACTTTAAAAATGGCTGAGGGAGACATAATTATTTTTCCTTCTAAAACAAAACATGGAACCGAGAGAAATATTAATAATGATGAAAGAATTTCTATATCAGCTGATATTATGGTCTTAGCAAAAAACGCCAACAAACTTGAACATTTAATACCACCATTAGAAAATTGGCAAAAAATTTAATTTAATTAATTTTTTTTCTTTTAAAACTACCCTTACCTTTTTTTGATTTAATTACGCGCTTTCTATACTTGGGTGATAGTAAATCCCTAGCAATAAAATTTCGTTTTTTTTTTTTCAAATATAATATCCTTTTTTACTGTTCTTTATAAAATTATTATCACCAAACTTTTCTAAAATTTTTTTTCTAAGTCTATGTATGTGAGTTTCAACTGTATGCGTTTCACTTTCAAGAGAATAATTCCAGATAGTTTTTAAAACAAAATTTCTACTAACAGGCTGAGTACTGATGCTAAATAAAATAAGAAAATTAATCTCTTTTTCAGTAAGTTGTAATTCTTTATGATTTTTTTTTATAATTCTTTTATTTTTATCAAGTATATAGTTATTTAATTTTATTAACGAAGTCTTGTGAAATACATCTTTAGCAACAAGTAAGGTTATTTTTTTTTTAAAGTCAGAAACGGTGAAAGGCACATTTATTTTTTCTATTAAATCTAGTGATTCAATGTTTTTAAGACTTAGATTATTAGTAATAATAATTGATGGTATTTTATTTTTAACTACATAATCAAAGTCTTCAATATTTTTTTCTGTCAGAAAAAAAATAATGATGCGATCCTTTTTTAATTCATTTTTGTATGATTCAAAATCATCACAGAATTTAAATTTGAATTCTGAAAAATACTTTAATTCGCTCAATATTTCAAAAAAAGTTTGGTTTTTTAAAATTGATATAGCTATACTATTCATTAAAATTACTTTGATGAATATTATAATTAAAAAACATTTTCTATTATACAATGGTTATAAATTAAAATGTAGCATCGGTAAATCAGGATTAAATTATAACAAAAAAGAAGGTGATTTATCAACGCCAAGAGGAACTTTTAAACTAGGAATGCTATATTATAGAAAAGATAGGCTAAATAAACCAGAATGCAAAATTAAGAAAAAAATTATCAAAAAAAATATGGGTTGGTGTGATGATAGTAATAGCAAAAAATATAACTGTGAAATAATTTTTCCATTTAAATATAGTGCTGAAAAACTATATAGAGAAGATAACATCTATGATTTAATTATTGATATAAAATATAATTGTAAACCGAGAATCAAACAAAAAGGAAGTGCAATATTTTTACATATAGCCAAAAAAAATTATTTACCTACAAAGGGTTGCATTGCCATTAAGAAAAATGACTTTTTAAAAATACTTCCACTCATTAAAATTAATACTAAAATTTCAATTATTTAATTTCTCTTTGTCCAAAAATTGCTGTTCCCAACCTCAAATAAGTAGACCCATATAATATGGCTAATTCATAATCATTACTCATTCCTATGCTCAAGTCTAAAAGATTTAAATCTTTTGATTTATTCATTAAAATTTTAAAAGATTTTTCTGGATTTTCATCGATTGGAGGTAAACACATCAAACCAATTATGTTTAAAGATAAATCTGAAGAACAATAATTATAAAAATCATTTAAATTTTCTAGGAATATTCCAGATTTCTGATTTTCTTTGTCAATATTTACTTGAATAAAAATTTTTATTTTTTTATTTAATTCTTTTTCATGCTGACTAATTTTTAATGCAAGCTTTTCCGTATCGAGAGAATGAATGTAATCAAAAAGTTTTACTGCTTTTTTTGCTTTATTAGACTGTAGATTGCCAATCATATGTAATTTAAAATTAGGATACTTTTTTTTAAGATCGCTCCACTTATTTTCAGCCTCTTGGATTTTGTTTTCACCAAAATGAATATGGCCTTTTTCAAGTAATGGAGTTATATTGTTTATAGGAAATGTTTTTGATACAGCTATTATTTGAGGAGTAGTTTTAAGTTGATTCTTATTAGTAATTTCACTAATTTTACTTTCTATTAAATTTAATTTTTTTAAGCTTTCATGCATAAATTGTTACCAAACCTGTTTATATTTACAGACGAATACGATAAGCAAATATTTGAAAATAATAGCACAAATGTAGGAATAATTTACAGAAATTATAATAGTTTAAATAGAAAAAAAGAATTACTAAAAATAGCTAAAGAATGTAAAAAAAAAAGATATAAACTATTTGTATCTAACAGTATTAAACTTGCATTAGAGGTAAAAGCTGATGGTATTTATATCCCATCTTTCAATAAGATAAATGCTAACCATAATTTAGAAAATAAAAATTTTATTGTTTTAGGATCAGCTCACAACCAAAAACAAATTCATGAAAAAATATTGCAGAAATGCGTAGGAATATTTATTTCACCTCTATTTATAACGAAAAATAATAAAAAATGTTTGGATATATACAAGTTTAATTTTTTGTCTCTTTATAATAAAAAAATATTTTTTGCTCTAGGTGGTATTAATAAAGACAATGTTGGTAAATTAAAATTACTTCACGTGAATGGCTTCGGTGGCATCTCTGCGTTCAAAAAAAAACCGGCCTTAAAAAGGCCGGCTTTTTTAAAGAAAAATATCTTTTAATCTTTAGAATGCTAATGTTAGAGCAATTGTTCTACCTTCTCTTTGGTTAGCTGCTGCAGTTGCATATTCTTTATTATCAACTTCAGTTTCAGCCACTACGATAGAAGCTCCGCCCATAGTATATGAAGCTTGAAGAGATTTACCTTCTAGCTCTACTGCATCTACATGGCCTGCATTTTGTTCTGAATCATGTTGAGCATAACTTAAACTTAGGTTATCATTAACCGCGAAAGATACACCGTAAGCCATGTTTTCATAACTTACATTGTTATCACTTTGCGATCCTTGTAAACCTAAAGTAAATCCGCCCACTGCATAAGTTGCACCAAGAACATATTCTGTTTTGTCATCAGCGTGACCAGCAGCGTTCATTGCTTGGCTTATCACTGAATAACCACCGAATACATTCATTCCTTCAACAGCTGAATTGTTAGATACCATTATATCATAACCATTGCCGTCAACTCTGCCGGAATCAGTTGTACCACTTGCACCCTTTTTAGAGTTTAGTGATCCATCTGGATGAAAAGCGTAAGATATGTGTACTGTTGAACCCATCGTCCATTCTGCTGGAAGTGTCCACTCAATATCAGATCCGCCACCAACACCAGTAACAGTTTGTAAACCCATACCGATACCAGTACCATCAACTTCTTCCCATGCTGTTGGCATCATATCATCAAATCTATCCATACCAGTTCCGCCTTTTTCATCGTACTTCCAAGTACCGAAAGAAGGTGTTGCAACTGTTATTGAAGAACCTGTGTATACGTTCTTATGTGTGTTTGCGATTGTCAAAGTTACAGCCGAACCATTATCTAGTTCACCTGTTCCAGTGAAAGTCATACCAGTAGCCATACCTAATGGGTTACCAGTTACTTCATCAGTCAATGACATGTAAGTCATTGATGCGCCACCTGCAACAGTCATCTCGCCAGCTTGGGCAGACGCTACAGTAGCTAGAGATCCACAAAGTGCAGATACTCCTAGTTTTGTTAATTTATTCATATTGTCTCCTTTGTTTTTTGTATTCATGAATTGGGGAAAAATTATCACTTTTTCGTCTAATAAAAATAACAAATATGTAATGACTAACACATTGTTGAATATTGTTGCATATTTACAACAATTTTACCTAAATACTTGAAAAAACCTTTATTTATCAACTTTTCTAGCTGCTATTTATAATTTTTTTTTTAGATCTAATGTAATAAATATATAAGGTTATTCTAATGATTTTTTTAAATTATATCCATAAAATCCTTTTATCTTCAATTGGAATTTTATTTTTGCAAGCTTGCTCTATTTGGGATCCTGGGGATGCTAGAAAAACCCCATCTAGTTCGAAAGGAAGAGTCCAAAAAAATCTTGAAGAAGGCCGTGGAATGACGTTTGGCGGCGGCGGCAAGAATAACACTAGTTATCAGTTTGCTACTTCAAATCCAATGTGGAGAGCAACATTAGAAATTCTTGATTTTTTGCCATTAGCAAATGTAGATTATTCTGGAGGGATTGTGAGTACCGATTGGTACAACGAAAGTGGTGACCCAGATGAATATAAGATTACAGTCAGATTTTTATCAAATGAAATTAGAACAGACGGAATAAAAATCATTGTTCATAAGAGAAAATGTGAAGTGAATACCAATTGTAAAATTAAAAAAATATCTTCTGCTTTAGAAACTGAACTTCAAGTTGCCATTCTTAAAAAAGCTGCAATCTTTGCTAAGGATGATAAAAAGAAAAAAAAGAAGAAGAAAAGACCTGACGGTAGCGAAAATAATGCATGGTAAGACCCGAGTTTAAAAATTAAAGTGATCACATTTTCTAAATTATGAAAATTTAGTTTTTACAATTTATGGAAAGATATAATATTAAAAATGTAGAGAAAAAGTGGCAAATTTTTTGGTCAAAAAATAAAACTAATTCTGTAAGTGTAGATAAAAATAAAAAAAAGTTTTACTGCTTAGAAATGTTTCCTTACCCATCTGGCAAAATACATATGGGCCATGTAAGAAATTATACAATAGGCGATGTACTAGCTCGATATAAGAAACTTAAAGGTTTTAATGTTTTGCATCCAATGGGGTGGGATTCTTTTGGGTTGCCTGCAGAAAATGCTGCGCGTGAAAACAATCTTCATCCTAAAGATTGGACTAAAAAAAATATTGAAAATATGAAAAAGCAATTAAAACTCCTTGGCCTTTCGCTGGATTGGGACAGAGAAATATCTACATGTGATTCTAAGTATTATAAGCATCAACAAGAATTTTTTTTAGATTTATTTAAGAATGGTCTAGTTTATAAAAAAGATACTTATGTTAACTGGGATCCTATTGATAAAACAGTACTGGCAAATGAACAAGTAATTAATGGAAAAGGCTGGCGTTCTGGCTCTGTTGTTGAAAGAAAAAAACTTTCACAATGGTTTTTTAATATTAAAAAATTTTCCCAAGATTTATTAGACAATATTGATAATTTGAAAAATTGGCCTGAAAAAGTAAAGCTAATGCAAAAAAACTGGATTGGTAAATCCTATGGTTGTGAGATTAATTTTACAATAGAAAATAAAAAAGAATTTAACAAAATTAAAGTTTTTACCACTAGACCAGATACCTTGTTTGGAGCATCTTTTATTGCTTTATCTGTTGATCATCCATTGGGTAAAAATTTTGAAGATAATAAACAATTTATTTCTTTTAAATCTGAATGTTCTAAAATTGGAACAACAGAAGAAGCTTTGGCAAATGCAGAAAAATTTGGATTTAATACTAAACTTTTTGCAAGTCATCCTTTTTCTAAAAAAATTAAATTACCAATTTATATTGCAAACTTTGTATTAATGGATTATGGGACAGGGGCAATTTTTGGGTGCCCAGCTCATGATCAGAGAGATTTAGATTTTGCTATAAAATATAATCTCAAAGTTTTGCCTGTTGTAAAACCTAAGAATATAAATTCAAATAAATTTAATATAAAAGATAAAGCTTTTACAGAAAATGGAATATTATTTAATTCGGATTTCTTAAATGATCTTTCTGTTCCAGATGCTATCGAAAAATCAATTAAGGTAATTACTGAAAAAAAATTAGGTGACAAAAAAATAACTTTTAGATTAAAAGATTGGGGTGTTTCACGCCAACGATATTGGGGATGTCCAATACCAATAGTATATAACTCGAAGGGAGAAGCTATTCCTCTTGAGAAAAAAGATCTGCCAGTATTGTTGCCTGATGATGTTGATCTAAATGTGACCGGAAATCCCTTAGAAAAGCATCCTTCTTGGAAAAATGTAAAATTATCTTCTGGTGAAAAAGTTTTAAGGGAAACGGATACTCTAGATACATTTGTTGATTCTTCTTGGTACTTTTTACGGTTTTGTTCGCCGAACTATGAACAGCATGGGTATGATATAGATGAATTAAAGTACTGGATGCCTGTTGATCAATATATCGGTGGCGTAGAACATGCTATTTTACATTTACTTTACTCAAGATTTTTTATGAGGGCTCTAGGATTTAAAAATGAAGAATTTAACTTTATAGAGCCATTTAAATGTCTTTTTACTCAAGGAATGGTTTGTCATGAAACTTATAAAAATGAACAAGGAAAATGGTTGTATCCAGAAGAGGTGCAGAAAAATTCAGATGGGCAAGTTATTGAAAAAAAAAATAAGGTTAAGGTTATAGTTGGTCCTAAAGAATCTATGTCTAAATCAAAAAAAAATACAGTAGACCCTGAAGAAATTATTAATATTTATGGCGCCGACTCAATTAGATGGTTTATTTTATCTGATAGTCCTCCATCGCGAGATATTCAGTGGTCTCAGGAAGGCGTCTCAGCAGCATTTAAATTTATTCAAAAACTTTGGGTTTTAAATAGTGAAATTTTTAGCAAAAAAAAAACATCAACAACACCAACTGAAGATATAGTGCTACAAAAAGCAGTTAATAGGACTATTTATAATGTAACTAAAAATTTGGAAAATTTTCAGTATAATGTTGTTATAGCTAACATACATGAAATATATAACGTGTTCTTTCAAAGAATATCAAATAATAAAACTTCTAATGAAACTTTAAAAAAAAATTGGGAAAAAATTATAATGTTATTAAACCCACTAATTCCTCATTTTGCACATGAGTGTTGTGAAAAAATAGAGAAAAAATTTTATTGGCCAGATTATGATGAAAAAATTTTCAAAGAAGTGAGCTGCAATATTGTTATACAAGTAAATGGTAAAAAAAGAGGCATTTTTAAAATGCCATTAGATTCAAAAGAAAATACAATAATAGAAGAAGCAAAAAAGATTGAAAATGTTTCTAAATATGTAACAAACACCAAAATACTAAAAAGTATTTACTTAAAAAATAAGCTAATTAATTTTATAATAAACAAATGAAAAAAATTTATTCTTTAATCCTATCGCTTTTTTTAATAATTTTTATAAACGGTTGTGCCGGGTACAAGCCCCTTTTTAACTCCTCAAGTTTAATGATAAACATTAAAAATCATACAATTGAAGGTGACCAAGACTTGGGAAAAAGAATATATCTGAAATTAGAAAATTTACTAAAGTCTAAAAGTAAAAAAGATAAAAAAAACATTAATTTATTTATCGATATATCAAAAGATATACAACCGACTATAAAAGATAAGTCTGGGAAAATAATTGAATACAAGATTACTTTAAATACTAATATAATTGTAAAAAAATATGAAACTGAAAAATTAATTCTTAATAAAAATATTTCTAATTCGATAAGCTATAAAGTTCAAGATCGATACTCTCAAACAGTGAATAAAGAAAATAAAGCTTTAGAAAATTTAATTAACCAAACATATCAAGAATTATTGATAACAATGATACAAAATATTAATTAAAAGTGATCTCAAAAAGTTACGAAATAGAAAAAAAAATACTTGATTTATCAAAGCACAATTTACTTCTCTTGTATGGCGAAAACATTGGTTTAAAAAAAGATATTAGAAATAAAATTAAGATTGATCTAAATAAAAAAGAGGACGGTATAGAAATTTTATCATTCTATGAAAGCGAAATCTTAGATAATGAAGATGATTTTTATAATTCAATTTATTCTGGATCGCTGTTTAGTAATAAAAAAATGGTCACAATTAATAATGGAACTGATAAAATTTTTAAACTAATAGAAGATATTTACATTAAGTATCCAGAAAATCTTATATTAATAATTTTTTCTGAAATATTGGAAAAAAAATCAAAGCTACGGTTTTTTTTTGAAAAGAGTTCTACTGCACTATGTGTACCATGTTATTCAGATAATAGTAAAAGTCTGGAAACTATTTTAACAAGTGAACTAAGAAAAAATAATATAACTATCTCAAGGGAATCTATTAATTTACTAATAGATAAATCAAACAATGATAGGAATAATTTGAGAAATGAAATTGAAAAAATCAAAGCCTACTCTTTGAATAAAAAAAATTTAAGTGTTGAAGAAATAAAATCTATAGCTAACTTTTCTGGGGAATATAAATCAGACAGTTTGATTAATGAATGTTTAAATGGAGATATTAAACAATATAAAAAAATCGTATCAGAATTATATGTGAATACTGTCAATTATGTTTTCCTTTTAAGAATTTTATATAACAAAATTCAAAAACTACTAAACATTAAAAAATTAGAAAAAAATACTACAGATATAGACGTTCTTATAAGTTCATTTAAACCAGCAATTTTTTGGAAGGAAAAACCCATTATAAAAAAACAACTATCTATTTGGAAGCAAGAAGACCTTAAAAAAATAACAAATAAAATAAACGAGATTGAATTATTGTGTAAAAAAAATCCTTTGCTGTCAAAAGTAATTTTTTTTAATTTTTTTAATAAATTATGTAAACAAGCTAGTAAGCATTCTTAATTGCTTTAATTATTGAATCTAACTGCTGCAAGTCTTTATACTCAAAAGAAATTGTTCCAGAATTATTTTTTTTATTATTAATTGAAACGTTTATTCCTGTTTTTTCCTCGAGTGTTTTTTGCAAGTCTAAAATATTTGTATCCTTTTTATAAACTAATTTTATCTTATTATTTTTGTATGTTCTGGCTAAGTTCTCAGCTTGTCTTACAGACAATTTTTTATATATAATTTGTTTTGCAATACCAACTTGATTATTTAAGCCAATTAATGGCCTAGCATGTCCCGAAGATAAATCACCCTTTTCGATCATAATTAAAATATCTTCTGGAAGTGACAATAATCTCAATATATTGGCAATGTAGCTTCGACTTTTTCCAATAAATTTTGCCAGTTTATCATGGTTGTAACTGTGTTCATCTACTAATTTTTGATACCCTCTTGCTTCTTCAATTGGATTTAAGTCTTGCCTTTGCACATTTTCAATAATTGCAAATTCTAATGATTTAACGTCATCAACTTCTAGAATAACTACCGGAACCTCATGAAGTCCTGCATTTTGAGAGGCTAACCATCTTCTTTCTCCAGCAATTATTTCATATTTATTTTTTGAATTTTTTTGTGGGCGAACAATTATTGGCTGTATTATACCTTGTTCTTTTATAGAATTTGATAATTCATCTAAACTCTCTTTACTAAAATGTTTTCGAGGTTGAAATTGACTTCTCACAATATCATGAATTGGAATTTTATTTGTCTGAATTTTTTTAGTTGTGTCACCCAATAAAGATGACAAGCCCCTACCTAGACCTTTTTTTGGTTTCATATCCAATTTATTATCTCCTTGCTTTACTAATTCTATACTTTCTATCTCGAAACTATCTTGATTGTTCACCACCATTAAGCAGCACTCTCCATCAAAATTTCTTGTTTTAAAAACTCATTTGTTAATTTTAAATATGATTTACTGCCAGAACATGTTTTATCATAAATTAAGACCGGCATGCCATGTGATGGTGCTTCTGACAGTCTTACATTTCTTGGAATAACCGTTTGGTAAACTTTGTTATCGAAAAATTTTCTTGCTTCTAGATCAACTTGAGATGAAAGCTTATTTCTTTTGTCAAACATGGTTAAAAGTACTCCCCTAATATCTAAATCTGGATTTAGTTTTATTTTAATTCTTTCTATAGTTTTGACTAATTGACTTAGTCCCTCTAGTGCAAAAAACTCAGCTTGCAGTGGCACAATTAAAGATTTTGCTACGACGAGCGCCATAACAGTTAGTAAACTCAAAGAAGGTGGGCAATCTATAAAAATATATGAAAAATCATTTTTTTCACTCTTTATAAAACTATCGATTTTATCTTTTAATAAAAATGCTCTCCTATTATCTGTTGCTGTTTCTAATTCTAGCCCTGATAAATCTACATTTGATGAAACTATCTTTAAATTTTCTATTTGAGTATCTTTAATACAATCTTCAAAAACACAGTTGCCATTTAAAACGTCGTAAATTGTTTTTTCATCATTTGAATTTGATAACCCCAGTCCAGTTGTCGCGTTTCCCTGTGGATCTAAATCAACCACCAGAATCTTCTTTTTTTGAAGTGTGAGGGCTGTAGCTAAATTTATTACAGTTGTGGTTTTGCCGACTCCACCTTTTTGATTTATTACAGAAATAATTTGAGTTTTATACAATTTTTTTTTTCGTTAAGTTTTTAATTTCTAATATTTTCGAATCATTGCTTGTTACACTTACTCTTTGCTTATACTCAATATCCCAACTTTTTGCAGCTTGTAGTAACTCTACATTTCCACTTTTTCCCTGAAAAATAATAAATTTTTTATAATTAAACGTTTTATTGTGTATAAGTTTTAAAATTTCCTCCAAAGGTTTAAATGCTCTTGCTACAAAAACATCGGCTACAATAATTCCACCATCTAAAATATTTTTACAAATTACCTTTACATTTAAATTCAACTTATCTACAGCATTTTCCAAGAACTTCACTTTTTTTGGACTTTTTTCGACCAAATCAACTTTTAAAGTAATTTTCCTTTCTTTTGCTGCTAATGCAAGTACTATTCCAGGAAATCCTGCTCCAGTTCCTATATCTATTAAAATCTTATCATTTTTATGAATTAAATCAATAACTTGA
>Ga0209709_10001531_pt1 | contig 21213 bp, 21 predicted proteins | sample ArcticOcean_MG_C_2_FD_187435 | JGI IMG/M metagenome (GOLD analysis project Ga0209709, IMG submission 187435) | Marine microbial communities from western Arctic Ocean - ArcticOcean_MG_CB4_136 (SPAdes) (version 2) | ecosystem: Environmental > Aquatic > Marine > Oceanic | place: Arctic Ocean...
TTAGGAAGTCCTTGCTCTAACATCTCATTTCTGGCTTCTTCCTCTGTTTTACCAAGCATTAAGGATTTAGTTTGAGCAATAAAATTAGATATCAGAATCTTGTGATGCCCATCCCCATTTTCACCTATTTTGTAGTGTGAATGAATCGGCATTAAAAAATCAGTGGGGACAATTTCTGTGCCCTGGTGAATTAATTGATAGAAGGCGTGCTGACCATTAGTTCCAGAGTCTCCCCACAATATTGGCCCAGTATTTAGACAAACGCGCTTACCATCTCTATCAATAAACTTACCATTACTTTCCATGTCTAGCTGTTGGAGATACGAAGGCAGTAAAGAAAGGCTTTGGTCATAAGGTAAAATTGCATGGGTTGTAAAATTAAAGAAATTAATATTCCAAACACCAATTAAGGCAAGAACTACTGGAATATTTTCCTCTAGTGGCGCAGTTTTAAAGTGATTGTCTATATCGTGTGCGCCTGCTAATAGTTCTTTAAAGTTATCTATCCCAACAAATATTGCGATTGATAGGCCAATAGATGACCATAAGGAATATCTTCCACCAACCCAATCCCAAAATTTAAATATATTATCTGCCGCAATTCCAAAAGCCTCCACTGCAATTCTATTCGTGGAAATTGCAACAAAATGGTTTCTAGTAGCTGCAGGGTCCTCTAGATTGGTAATTAACCACTCTCTTGCAGAAAATGCATTTGTCATTGTTTCTTGTGTGGTAAAAGTTTTCGATGCGACAATAAATAGTGTTGTCTCTGGGTCACATTGCTCAAGCGTTTGAGCTAAATCTGCTCCATCGATGTTTGATACAAATAAAGGCACAATATTTTTTGCTCCATATGGGCTTAATGCCTTACAAACCATTTCTGGCCCAAGATCTGACCCACCAATACCAATGTTTACTATTGTCTCAATTCTTTTACCGGTAAATCCTTTCCATTCCCCTGATCTTACAGACTCTGAGAAATTGCCCATTTTAGTAATGGAGGCATTTATTTCTGGCATCAAATCTTTATCATCAGATATTACAGGGGTGTTTGATTTATTTCGTAATGCAGTATGAAGCGCAGCCCGATTTTCACTAAAATTAATTTTCTCACCAGAGAATAATTTGTCTCTCCATAGATCAAGGTTTGCCTCATGCGCAAGACTTGTAAGTAAAGGGAGTGTTTCTTTGGTAATACGATTCTTAGAATAGTCAATAAGCAAATCATCATATTGGATATGATTATTACTAAATCTATTTTCGTCTTCGTTGAAGAGATCCCGCATTTCAGCAGACTTAATTGATTTGTGGTGGTTGACTAGAGCAACCCATGCGTCACTATTTATTATTGATGTCATATTACAGAAGGGATTTTTTATTTATTTTAATAGGGTGTAATTGTAGCAAACTTTCTTGATTAAAATGTAGAGGGTGAAGAATTATTTATGTTGATCGAGAGCCCAGCTAATATGTGCTCTTACAAGAGCGGTCGAGGACCCAAGCTTAGACTTTAAAACTTCAATGATTTCATTGCTCTTAGGAGCATTACCTAAACCAACAGCAATATTCCTTAACCATTGTTGATATCCAATCCGATAAATAGCACTTCCTTTAAAAACATTATTAAAATCTTCTTCAGAAAATTTAAAGCTGTCGATTAATGATAGATTATTTAAGTCGTGCCTGACTAGGAAATCTTTTTCATTCGTTAATTTTGCGTACTTATTCCAAGGGCAAACCAACTGACAGTCATCACATCCATAGACACGATTCCCTATTGCTTTTCTATACTCTATTGGTATTTCATTCTTATTCTCTATAGTTAAATAGGATATACATTTTCTAGCATCAAGTTTGTATGGGGCAATAATTGCTTTTGTTGGGCATATATCTATACAAGCTGTGCATGTACCACAATGTGATGTTACTTCTGCGTCATATGGGAGCGGAAGATTGGTATAAATTTCACCCAGAAAAAACCATGAGCCATGGTCTTTATTGAGAAGTAACGTATGTTTTCCTCTCCAGCCTAATCCTGCTTTTTCTGCAATCCCAACTTCAGGTACAGGAGCGCTGTCAGTAAAAACTCTTATATTTGTTGAGTGATGTTCGGCTTCAGTTTTAATTTTTTCCGCCAGTTTTTTTAACTTAGATCTAATAACCTTATGGTAGTCTCTTCCAAGAGCATACCTAGATATGTACGCACGATTTTTATCCTTTAGAACAGATAAGGTATTCTCTTCAAGGGGCATATAGTCTAAACGGACGGAAATGATACTAATCGTGTCCTTGACAAGCATTTCTGGCGAAAATTTTAGATCTTGATGGCGTTTCAAATAATCCATATCCCCATGAAATCCTAATTTTATCCATTCCTGGTAGGACTCTTTTTGGGTTTTTAGGTTAGCATCGCTTATGCCAACATGATTAAATCCTAATTCAATGCCCCAATCCTTAATTTTTTTTGCAAAAGCATTCGACTTTAATTTATCATTCATATGGAAAAATAATAAACTAAAACTATGATAAATGTTCCCTCAATTAGTCTAAACAATGAAAAAAATACTCATGAGCTAGCAAAAAAGATTGCCCATAAAATATGTCCTGGGATGTTAATTTACTTATCTGGAGATCTTGGTTCTGGGAAAACATCCTTCGCAAGAAGTTTGATTAATGAATTAGGCTTTGATGGTACAGTGAAAAGTCCGTCTTATAGCCTTGTTGAGCAATACAACCTTGCTTCTTATACAGTTAATCATTTTGATTTATATCGCTTTAAAAGCTCTGCAGAGTGGCATGAGGCAGGATTCAATGAGTTTATTGACGAAGAGAATGTGAATTTAATTGAATGGCCAGAAAAAGGTGACCCATATTTACCAGTTTCTGATTTGATAATTAATTTCTATTATGTGAGTAGTGACAAACGAAAAGCCTCAATAACAGCAAATACACCAAAAGGGGTCAAATGTATAAAAGACTTAATGTAGGCCTATTTTTAATTTTATTTTTACTGGTCGTTACTAGTAATGCATATTCAAAAAATGATATTAATGCTGTAAGAATATGGCCTGCCCAAGAATATACCAGAATCACAATTGAATCGATTGCACCTTTAAGCAATGACCAAATGATTCTAAAGAACCCGGAGAGGGTAGTGATTGACCTCAAAGGCATTGCTATAAATGATGTAATTAAGAAACTTCCTTCTCAGTTATCAGTAAATGATCCTAATATTACAAGGATTAGGGTTGCCCAATTTACTCCAAATGTTACAAGAATCGTTATTGACCTTAAGGGCCAGGCACGAGTTAAAATTTTTTCATTAAAGCCAATTGCGCCATATAAAGATAGGCTTGTTATTGATTTGTACCCAGAAAATCAGGACAGCATTGCAGTTCTTTTGAGGCAATTGGAGTCAAAAAATGACACAGTTACGTCAGGCATAAAAAACCCTCCTGATCAAATTATTAAAACTGAAAAAATTATTGCTAAGAAAAAAGAGAAAATAAATCAAATTATAGTGGCCATTGATGCTGGTCACGGTGGAGAGGATCCTGGTGCTATTGGTAAGAGAGGCACGCTTGAAAAAGTTATCACCTTGCAAATATCAAAAAAACTGAAAGCATTAATCGATAAAGAAATCGACATGAAGGCGGTACTAATTAGGGGCGGAGATTATTATGTTCCTCTGGCGACTAGAGTAAAAAAAGCAAGGAAAATAAAAGCTAATATTTTTATTTCGATACATGCTGATGCTTTTACTAGAAGAAGTGTTTCAGGCTCTTCTGTTTTTGCTTTATCCGAAAGAGGTGCTACCAGTGCATTTGCAAAGCTAATCGCTAACAAAGAAAATGAGTCTGATCTAATAGGGGGGGTTAGCATCGATGACAAGGAACCAATACTAGCAAAAACATTACTAGATCTTTCTCAGACTGCAACAGTAGATGAAAGTATAAATCTAGGCAATCATGTCTTAAATAAAGTTAAGCGGGTAAATAATCTTCACAAGAAACATGTTGAGCAAGCAGGATTCGCAGTCTTAAAAGCTCCTGATATCCCATCAATTCTTGTTGAAACTGCATTTCTAAGTAACCCCACGGAAGAGAAAAATTTAAGATCAAAGTCTTATCAAGCTAAGCTAGCTAAGAGTATCCTCAAGGGAATAAAAAGTTACTTAAAGACAAAGCCTTTAAGCACCTCATCAAGCTCATCTAACTAACATAATGAACAAAAAAATTTTTTTAATGGGCCCAACAGCTTCAGGAAAAACAGAAGTCGCAAAGATTCTTTTTGATAATTTTCCAGTTGATATTATTAGCGTTGACTCCGCACAAATATACAGGGGTTTTAATATCGGTTCAGCTAAGCCCACGCGAGAAGAATTAACTAAGTATCCTCATCATTTGGTCGATTGCAAAAGTCCTTGTGAGAGATACTCTGTTAATGAATTTAAATTAGATGTTGAAAAAGTCTCAGCACAAATATACAAGAGAAATAAGATTCCAATTTTAGTGGGAGGAACAATGATGTACTTTAACTCCTTAGAAAACCCACTAAACCAAATGCCAGAGTCAACACCAGAAGCCAGACAAAATGTAAAAAAAGATCTAGATAGGTATGGACTAGAGGTGATGTATAAAAAACTTTCAGAAATTGATCCAATAATTGTAAAAAAAATTAAAGGTACGGATAAGCAGAGGATTATGAGAGCTTTAGAGGTTTATGATATTACTGGAAAACCTCTATCTTTTTATCATAAACCCAAAATAAAACCAGATACTAATTACAACCTTCTTAAGATTGCATTGACTCCCTCTGATAGAGTCCTATTAAATAGTAGAATTGAGGTTCGCGTCAACGACATGTTAAAAAATGGATTCATTGAGGAGGTTGAATCATTACTTAAGAACAACCCTAACCTTGATTTAACTTATCCAGCACTAAGGTCTGTCGGCTATAAACAGGTTTACGAACATATAATGGGTATTATTTCCTTTGATGATTTAACTGATAAAATAGTTATCGCCACGCGTCAACTAGCTAAAAGACAGATGACGTGGATTAGAGGTATGGATGATTTATTAATGATAGATCCTTTGGATAAAAACTCCGATATAACAATTATTAATAGTGTTCGAAAATTTCTAGAACAATAATCATCGAATATTAGAGCTTAAATTATTAAGCTCAATCAGATAAGATGTCTAAAAATATTTTTTCAAGATTTTTTGTAAAAACTTTTGGCTTAAATAAAGTTGATCCTTTTTTTCCTTTAATTATTTTTTCTTTTATCAAGCTTAATGATTCTTTGTCAGATGCATACCTTATAGCTTCATTGACATAAGATTCATCTGAATCAACAATAAGCTCACAGCAACCAATTTCCGTAAGGATGCTGCCTGCAACACGACTGGAAAAGGTATCACCTGATTTCGTTAATACAGGGCAGTGAGCCCATATAGCGTCAGATGCCGATGTATGAGAATTGTATGGAAATGTATCCAGATAAAGATCTATTATTTGATGTCTATTAATATGTTCATCTATGGCTATTTTTTTGGCAAAAACTATACGGGACGACTCTATACCTTTCTTTTCTGCAAATAAGGACAAGCTCTTCATGCAGTTCGTGTTTGATTCAAGTAGCCATAAAATACTGTTAGAGGTGTTTTTAAGTATCATTAACCATAAAATAAATTGATCCTCAGTAATTTTAATCGATTGACTAAATGAGGCAAAAATAAATACATCATCAGAAAATCCAAAGAATTCTTTTTTAACCGGCAGTAATGGAGGGCGATTTTCAATATTTGGTTGGTAGCAATTTGGCAGGTAAATAATATTTTCTGCATAATGCAACTTATGTGTGTCAGGTACAATATAGCGGTCAGCTAATATATGCTCATAAAGTGGGGATGAATTAATGAACCCCATGGTGCTTGGAAACCCCAACCAATTAATGTGTTTTTTTGCCGGCTTATACGCAGCAAGAATTGAACGACTATTTCTTGTGAACCCAGAAAGGTCAACCAATATATCTGTACCCTTCGATGCAATCAATTTAGCCGCTTCTTCATTGCTCAACTCTGAGATATGTATAAAGTTAAACCCAAGACTTTTAAAATCATTATGAGCGGTTGTATCCTCATATTTACCTGAATAATAAAGTGTGATATCAAAGTCGTCTTTATTATGATTTTTGAAAATGTCAATTATTAGAAAGTATAGTGGGTGAAGTCTGAAATCAGATGACAGGTAACCTACCCTTATTTTTTCATTTTTAGTATTATTTCGCTTCACTTTTTGGACTTTATGGGCAAGATTTTGAGCCCAGCTAGATGAAACTTTTAACTGATCCTTACAGCTAATACCTGGCATTGAAAGGATTGTAAATGGAGAAATACCACCAGAATTTATATTATTAATATGGTTTTTAATATTCCCAAAGTGGTTGCTTATATTGTGCCAGTCACAAACATTTTGCTTTAAATGTGTTAGCTCGATTTCGGTATGAATTAGGGTTGGGTTATCTTTTAAAGCAGTAGTATAAAATTTCATTGCTTCAGAAAATTTACCAATGGATCTAAGCGAATTTCCAATACATGAAAGCGTTTCAGGTTCGTAATGCAGTGTAAGAGAGCTATTGTAATGATCTAGTGCTGTCTTATATTTCCCCTGAGCATAGCAAGCATTGCCTAGATTAAAAAAATATTCAGATTTGGAAGGATTAAGTTTTATTGCCTCAAGAAAATTATTTTCCGCAAGATAGAAATTTTTATTATCGTAATATTTGTTTCCAATCTCACACAAACAAAAACATAGCCCGTCTCTTAAATTTTGATCTTTAGGGGAGGCTAAAAATGCTACCTTAAAATATTCTATAGCTTTATCAAACGAACCAAGCATCGCATATAAATTTCCAATCTCTATTTGAATACCATTGTTAGTTGGATTTTCTACTAATGCTTTTTGGTATTCAACCAATGCTCCTTTAAGATCTCCTTTTTGCTCTTTTGATTGTGCTTTGGTTACGTAATCGTTTGCCATAGTTTTTTAGTAATATGTAGTTTATTTAAAATACTTCTAGCTTTTAAAAATAAATTAAATTTTATTTCTATAATCTGGCTTGGTAATATGAAGATGTATAGTGCTAATTGATTTTTCTAAAAATCCACCCTGACAATAGCAAAAATAAAACCGCCACATTCTTAAGAACTTTTCATCAAAGCCTAATTTTATAATACTTTTTTTATTCAGAGTAAATTTTTCTCTCCAGGTAGCTAATGTTTTTGCATAATGATGGCCAATATCACGTACATCGTTAATGACCATATCACCTGATTCAGTTATTGCATTTTGCATTACATTTATTGATGGGATGCAACTTCCCGGAAATATATATTTTTGAATAAAATCAACTGACCGTATAGCCTGTTTATACCTTTGATCTCTTATGGTAATTGCTTGAATTAAAGCATCACCATTCTGATTTAGTAATTCGGAGACTTTTTTAAAATAAGAATCATAGAACTTGTGACCAACAGCTTCAATCATTTCAATTGAGACTAATTTATCGTATTTACCAGTTAGCTCTCTATAGTCCTTGAATATAATTTTAATATGTTTTTCAAGCTTGAGATGCTTAATTTTTTCACGAACATATTTGTACTGCTCTTTAGATATTGTTGTTGTTGTCACGTGACAACCATAATTTTTTGCGGCATATATTGCAAAACCACCCCAACCAGATCCAATTTCAACAACACGATGCGATTTATTAAGATCTAATTTTTTACAAATGACATCTAGCTTGTATTCGGCAGCGACCTCTATTGATGATGTTTTGTTGGGATAAATTGCAGAGGAATACATCATTGTGGAGTCTAGGAACAGTGAGAAAAATTTATTGCTTAGGTCATAATGCCGTGCAATATTTTTTTTACTCCCATAAAGTGTATTTCTATTTAATGCATGAAACATTCTTAAGAAGGGAGCTGCTATAATTCTAAATGGCCCTTCCATAGAGTCCATAGTTGATTGATTGCGAGCCATTAGCTGTATAACTTTAGTTAAATCGTTTGATGTCCATGATCGATGGATATAAGCTTCACTTGCTCCTATAGAGCCTCCAAGTAGAATCTCTGTATAAAACCTTGGGTTGTTTACTATAATTTCAGCGTTTAGACTTTTGTCGCTACCAAATTTATACTTATTACTTCCTTCGATAATTAAAAGCGTGCCGTCAGAAATATTTTTTAGACTTCTAAGCACTAATTTTTTTGAAAATTCGTTAATATATTTTCTCATCATGGGTGTGGGTAGAACTTGGCTCTTTTTATATATAATATAAATGCGTTAAAGTAAATTAACACAATCGATTTAGCCGACATGGGTAGCGATAAAAATAAAATTTTATTAAGCGTAAAATTACTCCATGCCTTCTTTGTCATTTTAAGGGTAGCATTGAATGCTAACTTATCGTCATGGTAACTATTCATTGAAACATAGAGAAAATCCTTTGGAGGACTAAATACCCAGCTATAATTAATGTTCATTGGCATGAAGGGTGAGACATGAAAGTCTTTATCAAATTCAAACTTCTTAGACATTGATGGCTTATTTCTACAGTCATGAACATAGGCGTACTTTTCGTTCCATGGAGTATTTGTTATATGAGAGACAATTGCCTGAATATTTGATGATTCGTCAAAACAGTAATAAAAGCTAACAGGGTTAAATGCGAAACCAAAGTAACGGATAGTTGTTAATAGAAAAACTTTTCCTTTATGATTTAAATTAATTTTTTTTAACAATAAAGATTGAATCGACTTTTTAATCGTTTTTCTTTTGTCACCATAAAAATCTGATCGATAGAAAGACGCTAGATTTGGCTTGTTATAACCCCAAAATAATTTTGCTAGGAATGCATCCTGAAGTTCATCAAGATCCAAGTAAAGCATGTTAGTTTTATACGTAAATTTATGTGATTTTGATGAAAATCGTGTATGTGCAATTGTACCCTGGTAGATTGCATGCATATTAATTTAACAGCTCATTTAGTTGGTTTACTGCATCAAATGCACTTTTTACACCATCCTCATGGAATCCATTACCCCAGTATGCACCAGCATAAAATGTTCGGTTAGGTCCTGAGATTAAGTGATATTTTTTTTGAGTATTAATACCATCAATTGTAAACGTAGGGTGCGCATAATTTAATTTTTTTATAATTTTTTTTGGGTCTATATTACTCTTTGGGTTTAGTGTTACTAGAATAGGACTCTCACTTTTAATGTTTTGAAGTATATTCATATTGTATGTTAGAGATATCGGCTCATGTCTTTTGTTGTCGATATTATAATTCCATGCAGCCCATGATAATTTATGTTTTGGCATTATTGACGCATCAGTATGCAAATAAACATCATTATCACTGTAGGGTATAGACCCTAATAATTCTTTTTCTAGGCCGCTACTATCCTTTATTAGGTCTAACGCTTCATTGCTATGACAAGCCATGAATAAATAATCAAAGCTTTCACTGCCCCCATTCTGATGATGAATGACGACCTTATTCTTAATTCTTTCAATAAATCTTATATTAGATTTCAGTTTTATTGAGTCAATAAATGGCTCACATAGTTTTTTAACATATGATTCTGATCCCCCAGTTACCGTTAGCCATTGGGGTCTATCATTGATATTAAGCATGCCATGGTTATGAAAAAATTTTACAAAAAACTTGGCCGGAAAGTTAAGCATGGTTTTTAAATTAGACGACCAGATTGCTGACCCCATTGGCAAAATATAATGTTTTGAAAAGTAACCTGAGTAATTATTATTAGCTAAATAATCACCTAATGTTATTTCTTCTTTAGCACTAAGTAGTTCAAGCGCTTCTTCATTAAACCGCAATATTTCGAAAATCATTTTAATAAACTTATAATTGAATAAGTTTTTTCTTTGGGAGAATAGAGTATTTAGATTTGTGCCGTTGTACTCAAGACCAGACAGTTTTGAGAAAACACTAAAGCTCATATTGCTATCCTCGTAATCAACGTCCAATTTGTCGAGTAATGATGTAAATAATGGGTAAGTTTTTTTGTTGAAAACAATAAATCCTGTATCGACAGAAATTGTCTTACCCTCTATTTCAACATTATGTGTATGTGAATGCCCCCCAATCCGGTCATTCTTTTCGAATACTGTAATTTTATGTTCTTTATGGAGAAGGTGGGCGATAGTATTCCCAGAGATGCCAGCTCCAACTATAGCTATTTTCATTATTGGTTATTTAGAATTTATAGGGCTATTAATTTGATTCGATTCCCTAATATTATTAGACACAGTTCTTATATCCCATATCAGGCCAAATACTGACATTAATTTAAGAACGTAATACGTTATATCAATTTCCCACCAATAGAATCCTTGACGAGCTGAGCCTGGGAAATGATGATGATTATTATGCCATCCCTCACCGAATGTAAGTAAGGCGATAAAAAAATTATTTTTGCTTTCATCCTTAGTTTTGTATCGGGGTTTCCCCCAAAGATGGGCTACTGAATTTACAAGGAATGTAGAATGGTACAAAACAACTGTTGATAATACAAAGCCCCATGATAGAAGTTGTAGGCCGTTAGTATCCAAAGTAGGGTGGTTAACATATAAATACTCACCAATGAAATAAATGGATATACAAGTCATGATAGGGACGATGATATCGAAACGATCAATTAACCTTAGTTCTGGGTAACGAGAAAGCTCCCTCACCATCTTTGTATGAGTTAGAAAATTAGCTTTAGTTAAAAACCACCCCGTATGGCTCCAAAAGAAGCTGTGTGCTTTAGGTGAATGTTTGTCCTTAATTGTATCGGAATGCATATGATGCTCTCTGTGGTGTGCGGCCCACCAGATAGGACCTCTCTGAACTGCTGAGGCACCTAAAATAGCAAATATAAATTGCATCAACCGACTTGTTTTAAAAGCTTTATGAGAAAAATAACGGTGATAGAAGCCAGTAATAGCAAACATTCTAATGGCGTACATTAATATGAATATCACAATTGCAGTATTGCTTACCCCAACAAAGAAAAGTGATATAAGCGAGAGGTGAATAATAATGTAAGGAATAACTCTAGCCCAATCAATTTCTTTTCCATGCAGTTCGATGTCGAGGTATTTTGCTTCGACAACCCTATTGTCAAACCAGCCAACAAAATAACGTATTAAATATTTAGTTATACCTATCATTGATGTGGAATCATTCTAATTAAGTTCATGTTGTATCCTAAATCCTTTATGTGGGTCATTATTTTATTGAGCTCTGGTTTATCTATCATTTTGCTTCTTGCCATTACCCATACATAATCAAGGGCATCGCGGGATATTACTGTTGTTTTGTAGTCATTATCTAGATAAGTTATTTTGTATTGAGATTTAATTGGCCATATGAACTGCATATCCCATTGGGCGTTATTTGTGCCTTTTACAACAAAACCTTTTGGGTTATATGTTTTTTTTTGACCTTCAAGGGAGCCTTTGTTAAAGGTAAAAGTCGTTGCGATGGTTCCATCATTATTAAGCTTATACGATTCAATTGCGTTATAAGCTTCTTTTTCAATAAATGTAGGTATGTGAGCAATAACATACCATGAGCCCATAAAATCACTTAGATTTACTTCGTCAACAGTTTTTAGTTTAGTTGTATTCATTGAGCAGCCAGAAGTAAAAATTAATAATAGAAAAATTCTTTTAAAAACAATCATATATAGTAACTAATTAAATTAATTTATAGAAAATATTACCTATTGGCGTCGGTGATTTTAAGCCAACCCAATTCATCTTTTCATCATACCAAAGATCAATCACTAGACGCTCATGACCATCCTTAGTTCCTTTTAAAACATAATGATTTGTCATTATATTTTGACCTTTAACCAACATTGATTCTTGTTTAATTAACGTTGTTTCTATATCAAGCCATTCTGCATTCTGGGAATTTAAAAGCTTTAGTTCCTTTAATATTTTTGGGTTCCAGTAAGCAAAAGTCATAACGCAAGGAGGAAGAGACTGACTAATTTTATTAGTTTTAATTAGAAACTCGTTGTTATCTAAAAAGCCATTAACCTGATTTTTGTCTCCATCATCATCCGTTTCACTTGTAATTTTAGTTAAACATCCTTGGTCCCAAGATTCTTTAGATTCATGTTTGTAGTATATATCCATAAACATGAATTCAATATGAAAATCAGCTGAGCTCACGGTTTTTTTAACATCAACTTCGAATACATGTTGCCCTATAACTTTATCATTAAGAATTGCATCAAATTTCCATTCACGAGCCATTATGTTTTCAGAGATAATGAGCAGCAGACTAAGTAAGTAAGCTATTTTTTTGGAGGCCATGGGATAAAGCTCGATGTTTGTTGTACGTAGATATTATACCCCGGTCGCCTAACTGAAATGGTACTTTCCATTCTGCCAATACCAGAAAACTTAAGGAGTAGCCATGTCATGAGAATGGGTGAAAAAATTGTAATTAGATGCCCAGACCCAAAAGAGACAATATAAAAGCCCCACCAAACTAGAAATTCGCCAAAATAATTTGGATGTCTTGAATATCGCCATAAACCTGTATTTAGTACTCCCTTGTGATCGTCCTTAACAAATTGTTTAAGCTGATAGTCGGCTATCGTTTCGTATAATATGCCAAATACAACGACTCCTAATCCAATCATATGTAGGATACTGTAAGGTTGGCTGCTGGTCGCCAAGGCAATTAATGGCAGGGATATGATCATAGCTAGTACAGCTTGGAATATAAATATTATATATAAGCTTTTGAATGTAAAGTTTGGTTCATTATTGTTCCTAATCTCTTTGTAACGAATATCCTCTTCAGATCCAAAGTTTCTGATTGAAAGATAGGCTGTAAGTCTTGCCGACCAAACCAAAAGTAGAAATAAGACCGCTATATTTTGATAGGAAAGCACCCTTATTTCTTGCATTGCTGTTATGTACGCAATAACAAAAAAAATACTCCACATGCTATCTACATGGGTCACATTCTTTGTTATTAGACTGACCACCCAACCAAGGAGTGCAAAACTAAATAAGTTGCCGGCTATATTGACATATATATCAATCATTTTTTTCAGATAAATATACTAACAGCGGGGTAATAAATGCCCATCCTATTGAAAGTGCGAATAATGTCTGGGTTTCAGTGATGGTTATTGCACCTAATTTTTCTCCTGCAATATAGGCTAAAGGCCCACCAATCGCACCAAATAATGTAGCTAACAATATCCGCCCCTTTAGCCAACTAAGGCTATGGTTTAAAGTCATAGCAAACATCACCCAAAGAATGATGATCCATAATGGCGTCAGTGGGTAGGGCCATCCTGGATTATTATATAAAATTAAATTGTTATATTGTATTAGACCGTCGAAGAAAAAGCCTGCAATGGCAGCATAGGCAAACAATTTTATGTCATCTATACGATTTGGAATAATTTTTAGATGGATTAGGATAATAATTGTGGAAACAATTAGCGCCTCTGTAGTTCTTCCGTAAGCTGCACCCAAAATAGCAGTAAACCATCCAACCTGAAACAAAAGAAAATTGATTAATTTAGATTTCATTTTTTAAATAGATAATGGGAAACTCGCCACTCATCTCCTTTGTTAAAGCCCCAAAGTTCAGCGCACGCCATAAAAAATATTCTCCAGCGTTGTAGCCATTTTTTTGCATCGTTTTCCCCGTATATGTGCTCTAAAGTTTTTATAGCATTCATATTATTTTTATCGATATTATCAAGCCATGCATTTGCTGTCTTTTCATAATGCTCTCCTGACCATGTCCATTGCTCATCAATCTTGAGCTTATCCTGAAAATGAAGTGGGAGATCTTCACTTGGCATCATACCCCCTGAAAAGAAATACTGACTCATCCAATCGTCTTTATCCTGAACCTCGAAGAGGTAAGGTTGAGACTTATGGACAAAGATATGCATGAAGAACATACCTTTAGGGTTAAGCCACCCGGAAATATTTGTAAATAACTTCCTATGGTTTCGCATGTGCTCAATCATCTCGACAGAGACCACTCGATCATATTTCTTATTAGTCTTAAAATTATTTATGTCGCAAGTTATTACCTCGATATTTTTTAGTTTTCTTAATTTTGCTTGAGATAATATATATGATCGTTGTGAGGAGGAATTTGATACAGCTGTTATAGAGCTTTTAGGATAATTTTTAGCCATCCAAAGACTGAGTGATCCCCATCCACAACCAAGCTCTAAAACATTCAAGCCATCCATAAGCTTTGCGTGGCTACAGGTTTTCTTTAGCGCTAACTTTTCTGCCTGATCAAGATTATTTGTTTTTTCATCCCAATAGCAACTGCTATATTTTTTATTTAACCCTAAACAAAGATTATAAAATTCTGCAGGAACCTCGTAGTGCTGTTCGTTGGCCAATTCTGGAACCAATGCGATTGGAGCGTTATCCATTGCGTTGATAAAATCTTGTTTTGCTTTTTGCTTTTCTTCTACTGTATCTTTTAGAAGCGAATGAAGTCTTTTTTTGAGAAGGGATCGGATGCCATACCGTATTAAGAAGTCTGGAAAAAGCTTGCTTTCAGCAAGTTTTATTAATGTCGTAATCATATATTCACGCTGAAATTATTTTCTTGATGTTTAGTAAGACGAAATTAACTAAAAATAGTTTAGATTTAATTAAATTGGTGACCCCAAGGGGAGTCGAACCCCTGTTGCCTGGATGAAAACCAGGTGTCCTAGGCCTCTAGACGATGGGGTCGTGCTAGAAAGTGAAATATTTTACTACAATATTGAGAAATATATTCATTAAATTTTAATTGTTTTGCCTATAAAGACACCTTTTTTATATTAATAACGCTTTTAGATAAGCTAACTTCCCTTAAGAAGCTTAATAAACCAAGAATCAATGCAGTCATTGCAACGATAAAGAGAATTGAAAGATACTGATCTAAATTGAAGCTCACTTCGGTCGCTATAAAAATCATTGCGATTAGGACGCAAATTAATAACGCTGAGACAGTTGTTAGCAGAATTGCTATGTGAGTCCATCGAGCACGACATAATAGAGAGAGGAGTTCGTCGGTCTTATCCTTCTTTTTCATGGATAAATTTTTCCCTTCATTAATCACCCTAAAGCGGTCTACGATTCTAGTTAATCGAGTTGCCATAACAGTTAATATTGCGCCTATACCAGTAAGCAAAAAGGCTGGGGCAACAGCCATCTGAATAACAACAGCAATTTCACTAAAATCAATCATAACTAAGCCCTTAGTTTAATCATTTTTTAATTGAATCGTTTGAAGGCTTGGCTTAACTTGATCGTATAAGTCATTAAGGAACTTTTGTGTGTCCTCAGGAAAAGGTATTTTCTCAAAATAAGTATTAACTGCTGGGCAAATAACATTTTTGTCGCTGCTACCCGTATATTTTTCTTCAACGTCAGTTACTTTACTTTCATTATCTACATGAAAAATATTTTGTTGTGACCAAATATCATTGTCAATACTCTTTATATCCAATCCAATAAATGATGTTTGATCATCTAAGACGTAAGCAGATGCCCTTGCAAATGCTGTCGAATTATATTTATCCGCCAGAAAATTAACAAAATACCCTTCTAATTCGCCATATATTCCTTTCCCATCATTCACCTCTGAAAACATACCAGTAAATAAAAGGTATTGATTTTTATCGTCGCAAAACGTTATGACTTTATTAACTGCCTTGTGTTCTAGAACAATATCTCTGTATGTACTAGGAAAATCTTTTTTTAAAAAGTCAAATGCTTTATTCATTTAGTAAATATACCTTTAAAGTTATTTGACCTATTATATAATGGGTATGTAAAATATTTAAAAACATTTATTTGTTTATTTAATTTTTTGAGGTCAATTATGCACACAGAAGAATACACCCAAATGATAATTCAAATATCAACACTCCTTGATATTGAGCATGATGAGGTTACAAAATTTCTTGAGCTAATGCTTGATGGATATAATTTCGAAGACGCTGTTAATGCTTGCACATTAACCACGGATGAATGTAAATTAGTTTTGGTTGAAATTCAAAAAAGAAAACCAAAAGAGTAGAGAAGAGATCGATAAAAAAGCGAATGAATATTGTGTTTCTTTAGGATATATTAATTTAAGTGCATGATTATAAATAACTTATTTATATTATTTATAGTCTTATTTTTTTTAAAATGAGAAGGTATGTTCCATGGCAACAAATAACGAAAAAGAAGAATGCCCGGCTCGTAAATGTAAGCCTTTTATGATTCTGTCTTATATAGCAGCTCTTTTCTTGATTTTAGGTATAGCTTCATTTATTAAATATCTTCTCAATTAAATATTAATTAAAAGTGATTACTGTCTTCTATGATGATAAATGTAGCCTGTGCTCTAGTGAAATTAAATTATACAAAAAAATAGCACTGAAAGGTTCATGCAACTGGCTAGGTATTACATCATCACCAAAGGAGCTAAGACTTCAAAATATAAAAATTGTTGATGCATTATTGTATCTGCATGCAAAGGATTGTAAGGGTAATTTACATATTGGTGTTGATGCTTTTATATTGATATGGAGTCAATTGAGTTATTTTAAGTATTTAAATTATATTATTTCATTACCTGTGGTTTATCAACTTGCTAGTTTTCTTTACGATAAGTTCGCTAAATACCGTTTCAATAGGCTTGAGCATTGCCAGGTAGCACTTAAAAGGGCGAAGTAATTCCCCCTCAGCCTTAATTCCAACTGGAACAGACACATAATGGTCGAATCTAGGATGTAACCGTTATTGATGCACATCAAATTTTAATCCTATAAAATTTTTAGAACTTTGTTAGCTAATTGCTATCCTAGGTTAGTATTATGAACTTATCTTTCACGTAGTTAGCTTAAGGAAATGTTTGAAAATCTTATCTTCATTGTTTGAGCATCAAAAAAAACTGATAGTTTTTTTACCTTTTTTATTTTTTCATCATATATTACAGGCAGGGGATCAAAAATTGTACGACACTACCAAACCTTTAAATGGGGAGACACTATCTAGGAAACAGCTCGTAGTCTTTGAGTCTGAAACTTGTAGTTCCTGTAAGGCATTTAAAAAGGATGTGATAACTGATTGGAAATCACCTTTCTCGATAGAAAAAACTTATAGTATGCAAGTACCACTTGGATGGGAGCTAAAAGAATCAGTATGGGCAACTCCAACTATTGTCATGTTTGAAGATGGCAAAGAAACTTCTAGGTACACAGGTTACGATGGAAATAAACAAGCATTTTGGCGCTGGTTCGGTATGCAAACATTAAGTCCCGAGCAAAAGAAAATTGCATTTGAGCAAGGCACGGAACTGCCATTTAGTGGCTCATTATTAGACAATAAAGACCCAGGGTACTATGTTGACCCAATAACTGGTGAGCGCTTATTTCGAAGTGATGCAAAGTTTAAGAGTGGTACTGGCTGGCCAAGTTTTTTTGATCCTATTCCAGGATCATTAGTTTTTAAGGAAGATGGGAATAGAGTTGAAGTGCTGAGCGCAAGTTCAGGCATTCATTTAGGACATGTGTTTGATGATGGACCACCACCAAGCGGTAAACGCTATTGTATCAATAGTGCTGTGTTAAAATTTGTAGCGGATTAAATTTATAGCCCTAATATTTTCTACTTTTCATTTTGCATTTGGTTACATCTTAGCTCCATCAACAATCATCATCTATAGTTATATTCTTTAATTAGCCATAACCTTGACTTAAAAGTTTCTTATTACGGAGTAATAACATAAATGTTGCAATGGTTTGAAAATTTAATTAGCCCCTTCCCAAAAGACCTTATAAAAACACCGCCTAAATCTTTATTTAAATTTGCTTGGCTATGTATTAAAGATATCAAAATATATATTGGCTTAATGGCACTTTTAACTGCAGCTATAGCAAGCTTTGAGGCCATTCTTTATGCTATTTTAGGAAAGTTAATTGACCTAATGGTTATGAGTGATCCTAGTCAATTTTTCAACAATAACATGAAGTTCCTTCTTTTACTTACAGCCATATTAATTGGCAGTACTTTTTTTGTTGCTATTCGAGTAATGATAAAGCACCAAACCCTAGCAGGATCTTTTCCGATGAGAATGAGGTGGAATTTTCATCGGCTATTGCTTAACCAAAGTATTGATTTTTATAACAATGAGTTTTCTGGGCGAATTGCTGCAAAAGTAATGCAGACCACTATTGCTTTAAGGGATATGTGGTTTATATTATCTGATATTTTAGTCTATGTAATTGTTTACATAACCACCATGATTATTTTGGTTGGAAGTCTAAATACCTTACTGTATTTTCCGTTCTTAATATGGCTAGGTGTATACATTGCAACCCTATTTTATTTTATTCCTAAACTTGCAAGACTCTCAAAAAATCAAGCTAATGCTCGATCTCTCATGACGGGTCGAATAACAGATGCTTATACCAATATAAGTACAGTCAAACTTTTTTCTCATGCTGGGAGGGAGTCTAAATATGCTAAAAATTCAATGATAGAATTTTTACATACCGTCAAACTTCAAATGCGTAAAATCACTATAATTCAAATTATCAATCATTTTCTTAGCATGTTTTTAATCTTATCAACTACTGGAACAGCTCTTTTTCTGTGGTCAAGCAATGAAATTGCTATTGGAGTTGTGGCTGCTGCATCAGCTATGTCTTTAAGGTTAAATGGAATATCACATTGGGTAATGTGGGAAATGACTTCGCTATATGAGCAAATTGGTATTGGCCAAGACGGACTCAACATGCTTTCTAAGAGGCAGGTAGTAAATGACAGGCCTAATGCTTTAACTATCGATATAAAAAAGGCTCCGATTTCATTTAAAAATGTTTATTTTTCATACCAAAAAAATGGTAGTTTTTTTTCTGATTTCAATTTAAACATACAGCATGGAGAGAAAGTTGGGATAGTAGGAAGATCTGGGGCTGGTAAGTCATCATTAGTTAACCTTTTACTCAGGTTTTATGAGTTAGATAGAGGCGCGATATTAATTGACAATAAAAATATTAACTCAATTACCCAAGATAGCTTGAGATCTAATATCGCAATGGTTACTCAAGATACATCCCTGCTACATCGATCTATTGAAGATAATATTTCCTATAGCAAGCCTCGCTCTTCTGACAAGGAAATTATTGCAGCTGCTAAAAAAGCCCAAGCACATAAATTTATAATAGGTCTCAAAGATCAATACGGAAATATAGGTTACAAATCTATAGTTGGGGAGAGAGGAGTCAAGCTTTCCGGTGGTCAAAAGCAAAGAATTGCAATTGCAAGAGTGATTCTTAAAAATGCTCCTATATTGCTGCTCGATGAAGCCACAAGTTCATTAGATTCAGAAGTGGAAGTCATTATCCAAGATAGCCTTGATATTCTTATGAAAGGTAAGACTGTAATTGCCATAGCTCATCGGTTATCCACAATAGCGGCAATGGATAGACTGATTGTGATGGATAACGGACAAATTATTGAAGAAGGTAATCATAAGTCACTTCTTAAGAAAAAGGGCCTGTACTATCAATTATGGCAACACCAAAGTGGGGGCTTTATTGGTGATTAGTCCTAATTTAAGTGTTGCCTTAATTACGCACATATAGCCTATTTTTCTCAAATTCCTTTTAGAATGACCCTTCGATGCCAAAACTAAAGCTTCTTTGACCCATCAACGACTTATCTTTTAGGAAGGAAGTATGACTTCTTTTTTCTTCGTCTAAAAGATTATCGCCCTTAATAAATGCATTGAGCCCTTTCACATAAGGTAATTCGTAATTCATAGTTAGTGAAAGGTTGGTGAAATTATCAGTCTTTAATTCACCAGCTGCAGTATCACTCTGACTGAATTTATGCTCTAAATCTATACTCGCCTGTAGAGTATTCCACTGAGAGGATAACCCAGAACCTAGGGTTAGTGGTGGTATTCTTGGAAGGTCTCCACCATTTTTATTTTTTGCTCTTACGTAGTCACCCCAATAATTAAATTTGTAATTAGATGCTAAAGGTACATTGCCTTGAAATTCAAAGCCATAAAATTCAGCAGGAATATTTTGGTGGAGAAAGACAGGTAATGCTTCCGACTCTCCATCATGTTCATGCCATTGAACAACACCCGTATCCAATAGTGCGATGTAGCTACTAAAATCAGTAAAGTAAGGCGTCATAGAGAATGTATTGCCTTGGTTAGCCCAACTCAATGTGACATCGATTGAATTAGAGCGTTCATTCTTCAAATTACGATCGCCGTGTTCAATCGTTTCTGTAGCATGGTGCTCACCAAAAACAAACAACTCGTCATGATTCGGCGCTCTCTCTGTATGGGCAACACTAAGTCCTATTGACCAATTTTTATTAAGTTTTGAAGTAGTGCCCGCTGAAAGACTTATCGCATTAAATGTTTTTTCAGACGGAGAAAAACTTGTACTACCCTCGTCGCCACCGTCAGTTGGTGCTCCATCATCACTAGTAAAGGTATTGGCATCATACTCGTGATAGTCATGCCTTAGTCCCACAGTAATTTTATGTTTACCTACTGTAAAATTTTCTAATGCATAAACCCCAACATTTTGACTTTGGTTATTAGGCTCATAAGGTTTAGTGACTTGAGAAAAACGAGATGCACCCAAATCAAGCCCTAGTACACCACCTGACTCAGATATCAATGAGTGGACTAATTCAACTTTAGCATCCGTACCTTTGTCAAAATAATCAAGACCAATCTCTTTAGCACCTTCCATTTCAAAGTGCTCATAGTCTGTATGGCTTAACTTAAACTTAAATTTATTGATAAGATTTGAAAGGTTACGCATTTCAAATTCGTATTTAAAGTTATCAGATTCTAAATCAATGTACGTACCGTCTTCTAGAATATTGCCGTACTCTTGCTCGTGTTTTGCAAATGAGAAACCGGTATGACCATTATTAAAGAAATAGGTGGCACCTAATCCCCCACCTAGCGTTTCATTATAAGAGTTTTTCAAGGTGCCATCACCATATTTACCCCTAGTAAACTCAGCGTCAGAATCGGCTAATTTTTTGGATACGGAGAATCCAGGAATCTTTAGGTTCTTAGTATTCCGGTTATAGAGATCAAGGTGA
>Ga0209709_10001532_pt1 | contig 21210 bp, 20 predicted proteins | sample ArcticOcean_MG_C_2_FD_187435 | JGI IMG/M metagenome (GOLD analysis project Ga0209709, IMG submission 187435) | Marine microbial communities from western Arctic Ocean - ArcticOcean_MG_CB4_136 (SPAdes) (version 2) | ecosystem: Environmental > Aquatic > Marine > Oceanic | place: Arctic Ocean...
AGTTTTATAATCTTTTCTAATTATTGGTACAGATTTATTGCTTTTAATAAACTTTTTGTAAAAACCTGTTATATCTACAAGTGCACCAAACATAATCTTTACATTAGGCTTTTTAGGGTTAAACAAGCCAGCTTCTTTAAGATATTCTTTTACACTCTGTCCTTTATCAACAGCAATAAGTAATTCTCCGTGTATTCTTCTAATATTAGGTCTTTGTTTGAAATAGGCTTCTAATCCTGACAAATCATTTCTATAAAGGTCGAAACCTAACACTGATTCGTGTCCTGGATGCTTCTTACTCTGAAGCCACTCCTTTTGGTCTTTAGCGACTTTTTTAGCTGTTCCTTTGTCTACCTTGATGACTTTACCGGTAGTTTAAGTAAAAACTAAATGTTGTAAATTAGTAAAAATCACTATTATGAAAAACTTACTATTTACACTCGCCTTACTTATTTCTTTTAACTTTTATTCTCAAGTTCTTAATGAGCCGTCTAACTGGCCAAATACCGATTGGGTAACCTCAGGTAAATATACTGAAGCTGGTTTACTTGCTGACCCTACATTAGCAGATTCCTTCACCTTTGATGAAATAAATCCAATGATTACAGTACCAAAACGAGTTTAAGAGAATTTAGCAAAATGATGCGTGATGAATGGAAGGGGCAATGATATAAGTTTAGAGGACTTTAATTAATTAGCATGTAAGAATTTAGTTCATTATATTTGAATTAAAATGATAAACGAGAACAAAAGTTCTTGTTATCCGGAAACATAGACCTATAAACAGGAGATTTATTCCACATATAAAGAGTTGTAAAACATTTGACACACCTTTTCAGAAATTTTTCATCTATAGTAAAAAATAAAATTATGTTTAAGAAAGTTTTAAAGTTTATACTTCTGGCACCGTTATTAATGGCTTTTCAGTGTGAAGACGAATACGAAGAAAGCACATTAGTATTTAATTCATTTAAAGTAAATATTACCGCTCAATCTAATTTTTCACTTGATGATACTATATGGATAACTGGCAGGACATCGAGTAAGGCGTTTGATTTAACAATTAATGATTCTATTCTCGCTGAAAACCCACGAAACGATATTTTTTCAATTTTTAAATTTATTGAACCCACTGAAGTATCCAATTGTAGAGACGCTATTGATAAATTTGATATAACGTTTGATATTGGTCAATTTTCGGCTCTTCCAAGGTGTGAAAATGCACAATTACAAGTTATTCCTGAATTAGAAAGTAATAGTATATCTTACACTTATAAAATAGGATTAAAACCAAACTTTACAGGTGATTATGTAATTAGCTGGAAAGATGGAGTAATTCAAAACTTAGAGAGAAATGAATACATCATAAATAATTATCCGATTGAAAATCATCCTAATCAAATTGGTTTTAATCGCTGTGATAATGTTTCGTACAGATTTTTAAATGAATCAGAAAGAGAATATTACTTCACAGTTGAATAAAAACGTTGGCTAACATAATATATAAGCCATACCCTTCGGGATACGGCTCATATACGAGACCGTTATCCAAATTTTAGAAACCAAGGAATCATCGAGCCACTTCCTTCACAATTAAAGGAAGTTTACACTCGTTACTTAAGTATTATTAAGTAAGGAGAGATGTATATCGTCCAAACATTAAACTTAATCCTAAAAATATATATAGTAGTTTTTTCATAACCCCAATTTACAACATTTAGTTTTTACTATCTATCTGAAGAAGATAGCTATGTTTAGTTCTTTATAAACTTTCTAACTATGTTTTTTTGCTCGTCTACAATTTTTAAAATGTAAATACCATTTTGTAAATTACTTACATTTATTTCACTTGATGTTGTTTTTGAAAACACCAACTTACCTAATATATTATAAACTGAAATTTTAGTAGGATTTGATAATCCTTGAATAAATAATTTATCTATTACTGGATTTGGATATAATTTTATACTATTAATAAACTCGTTATCAAAATCGCTTAAAGAATTTCCAGATCGTAAAGAAACATTTTTAACACACCATCCCCATAGCCACCCATCTGCATCATCATAAGATATTCTGTATTTAAAGTTAGCGAGTTGAGTTGTTGAAAAATCTGCAATATCTAACACAGATTCAAAATAAACTTGGTTTGAACAATTTTGATAATCCGCTGTATCTCCTGTACTTTCTAATTCAAGCATAGCAACCCACACTTCCGCATCATAATCCCAATAATCTACAGATAAACTACCGCCAATATCACGATGAGAATAATCTCCACTAATCAATATTAGATCATCTCCAGCATCAAAAGCAGCAGTTAAATCTATAATTGGAGATTCAGACGCAACATCATCATCCGATGTAGATCCGGCTGCATCATCATCAAAAGTGAAGGAGTCAGCAGAAGTTGGGTCAGCAAGTAGCCCTGCTTCGTTATAGGTCCCTGAAGTTGTCCAATTAGCATTTGGCCAGTTAGCAGGTTCATTAATCACTTGAGAATAAAAGTTAAAAGAAATAAGTAAAGCGATCGTAAATAGTAAGTTTTTCATAACATTAAATTTAAAACAATTTACGAAATATATACGAGCCTATATCTTGATTAAATTCTGAAAACCAAAACATTCCCTCCATATCAGTAACATTACTAACATCCCAACTGCTAATATCCTGATTTTTAAAGATTTGTTATAATATTTTGCATATTGTCAATTCTTTGTTTTAAATTAAGAGATATTATTAAATTAATAATCAATTATGAAAACCTTAAAAAAATACTTTGTCTTATTACTGTTTGTTCCTTTATTAATTACTTCATGTTCAGATGACAGCGAGGATGAGCCGCAGCCTGTTATTGGATGTACTGATCCTAATGCAGTAAATTATAATCCAAATGCAGATCAGCAAGGAGAAGAATGTCTTTATACATTAGTCGGGGACTGGACCTGCTATTACTATAATTACGAAGGACAAGATGTTTTGTCCGCTTATTCGTATATTGATATACACTTTTACGATGACAGTTCATATTATTTTGAGGCTGAACTTAATGATGGATCCCTAGTGCAGAGTACTGGTGTCGGTAGTTTAAATGATGCTACGGACACACTGACTTTAATTCCAGATAATGGAAGTGCAAACGAAAATTGGAATATGACATATTTAGATGGAGAATATGTATTCATGAATATGACCGATGCAAGTGGTTTCTTTCACGACACAGAGTGGATTAGATACTAAACAGCTCAACTCAATTTTAACCTCTGTTTTAACCTTTTATTTTATTTTTTGTATTTTCACAGGATAACTATAAAAACTAATTATGAAAAATTTATTTACAATTTTAGTATTAATTGTGTTTACTTTTAATACTAATGCACAAGATTCAAATTTATATTTTGGTGCAAGCTTTGGTGCTTCTACTTTAAATAATGATGATCTTACATCTAATGGAGACCATTTTGGTCTTGGTGGCGCGTTTGGACTAAATGCTGGATACAGGTTTAATGAAAACTTTGGTATAACAGTAAATTTAGGAAGTAGTTCAAATTCATTAAACGATAGCAATACAAAAGATCTTACTTTTTCTGTATCTACTTTAAGTATTGGACCAATGTTTAGTATGCCTTTGGGAGATAATTTAATATGGGATTTTAAACCACAAATATCACTAATGTCAACCGGTAAACTTTCTGGTGAAGACCCAGAAAATACTTATTTTCTTTATAATATTGAAGGGACAGAATTTTTAGGTTCACCTAGCGATGAATGGACTTGGTCTGGAGGACCTACTTGGGTTATAGGAAACTCATTGGTGTTTAAAGTAAGTGATAATGTTTCTGTTTCTCTTGATGCAGATTACGTGCTTGCAAGATTTACGGAACTTGATGACCCTGTTTTTGAAGACGTTATAGACGGTGCTAATGATATTTTAGAAGATTATGACTTAGAGTTAAAAGTTAATCGTGAATTAGAAGTAGATTTTAATAGCTTTCGATTTGGAGTTGGAGTTAGATATAATTTCTAGAAAGCATATTATTTAAAAAAAAAGCCATCAATTGATGGCTTTTTTTTTAAATAATTTTCAATATCTGTTGCTATCTGGTCTTTGTAAAAATACCATTGGTAGAAGTTTCTACCTTTTTAGTTTTCGAATTGTAGTTTAGATGAGGTCTTTTAATTGCCTTGTCTTTAATACTCAACTCTCTTTCCTTTATTAATTCTTTTAGTTCTTTAGAGAACTCTAATTTCTTATAGATGAGATTGCCATCTTTATCAAAACCATCAGCCACTTAGAGAGAAAACAACAAAAGTAACTAATAGTAATTTTTTCATGATGTTTGTTTCATATTTGATAGTGGTAGTTTTAATGCTTCAATTTCTTCTTTGCTTACCCATTGTGAAAGTCCTTCAGTCTTAATTAAAGGTACTTCAGCCCCATAGTATTGATGAGTTTGATTACTACACCATTGAATAATTAGTTCTAATAGTTTATTAATGTTATAAGACTTAATAACCTCTATCTGTAATATATCTAATTTGTATTGTTCAGTCTTAAAGTAATGGTCTGCCATTTCTTTCTTATTCCTATGTCCTAATGAGACAGATAATAACCCATCTGCATTACCACCATATATAACCCCTAACTCTTGAGTGAATGTGTTTCTGCAACATTTTATATTCCCATTGCTACCAAACATTTTACTGCATTGTTTAGAGTAGGTATTTAAAGTTTGAGACCACTTTATAGTGTCCTCTTCTTTATCAAAATCAAAGTTATATATTCTTAATGGGTCATCTCCTTTATATAAAAATTGTGGTCTATTAATTTCAACACAAATCTTTAATAGTCTAATAATAATTAGAGTAGGATAGTGATTCAATAAAATCTTAATACCAATCTTTTTATTTGAAGTCTTTTTTCTGAAACCTCTTATATATACTTTCTTATCACTAAACTTTTGTGTAGACTTCTGAATTAAATCTTTAATATTTTGAGGTGTGTCTTTGTCAAGTGAAATTCCTTTTGACTTATTTGATAACTCTTTATAATTTGGTAGATATGACCTTACGTCTTTAGCGTCTATTTGACGACCTTTCTCATCACATAACCACTCTTTATTCATCATTGCAATATCTATCCCATCTAACCCCCTTAAACTGAAGGATAATAGCCAAAACAAATATGCTTCTAACCATTGTGAATGATTAGAAATTTTAGGTACTCCAGAACTTAACTCATTTCTTTCAACATACTTTGGCTCATCATTTCCAGAGCCTATATTTTCAAACTTATTTTCAAATGGTTTATCTAAAGAAATATTAGGGTTTACAAATGACGCATAGTTTAAACTTTCTAAATATCTATTCTTTGTTTGGTTGTTAGTTCCTTTGTGTTGTCCTAATGTGTCTTCTATCTTTTCAATGTGATGGTTAGACGCTTTAATGTGACTCCACTTTAATCTTTGGTATTGAGTAAGTCCAGATTCATACATACACTTTTCAACTGCCTTGATTTGTCTTATATGTTTCTTAATAGCATTTTTAGTAATTAACTTACCTTGTCTATTTCTTTTAGTAACCTTACAGAAATCCTCAAAGACATCTAATATATATCCGTCCTCTACAACATTAAGTATTTTTTGAAATGCTTGATTAACATCTATTTTATCATTGTATAATAATAATAGACATTCTTTTCTTGTTTGCTTATATGAATCAATCCAATCTTGATAAACTTGGTATTCCTTTTGATAGTCTTCCTTAATCTCTTGTTTCTTCTTATTCCACGCAACCATAGGTATGACTATTGGAGTTCTCTGTATTGATTTCTTTAGACTACCAAACTTATGGTAAACTCTTAAAGTTTTAGGGGTAAGGCTATGGGGTTTCCATCTTTCATTAAATACTAACCCTATATTGTGATTAGATGTTTTTTTAAATGAGACCTTTTCCCTTTGCATATAAATTAATTTGGTCACGTGAACTTATCGTGAACTTATTAAAATTTGCATTTCTCCTTCTTAAAAGTTATCTTTATGATATAAATGCTACACAAATATACAAAAATAAACGATATAAACAAGGAGACCTTTTCTTTGGTAAGGAAGAGGTCTCGAGTTCAATTCTCGACATTGGCTCTTCGTAAAAATACTCTTTTCTAATACTATTTAAAACACATTAGTGACAATTTAGTGACAAGTTAATCCAGTCATTTATTTTTGTTTAAATTTGGGCTATGAAATATTTAATAATCTCTCTCTTTATCTTGATTTCTTGTTCTGAGCCACAAAGAAATAATTCAATAATTGAAGATTTAAATAACATTAATAATTTAACTGTGGTTACACTTTTAGATAATTTAGTTGATGAAAGTTCAGGCTTGGTTTTTCTAAATAATGATTTAATTACATTTAATGATTCAGGTGGGAGTAATAGTCTTTTTGTAATAGATGCAATTAATGGTGAGGTTAAGCGAATTATTGAGATAACAAATGCTACAAATAATGATTGGGAAGATATAACTATTGATTCTGAATATATTTATATCGGTGATTTTGGAAATAATTACGGAAATAGACAAGATTTATTAATATATAAAATTAACATATCAGATTTTTTGAACACAAATGATAATACGGTATCTGCCGAGCAAATTCATTTTAGTTATTCTGACCAAACAACTTTTCAATCTAATCCATATAACAGTAATTTTGATGCTGAATCTTTAATTTCATATAATGATAGTTTGTATGTTTTTACAAAAAATTGGGCTGACAGAAAAACTAATATTTACCCTTTACCGAAAAATTCTGGGACTTATATTACTTCAAAAATTGATAGTATTGATGTTAATGGTTTAATAACTGCAGCTGAATATAGCGATACCTCAAATACTGTTACATTGCTAGGTTATAATTCAGTCTCTCCTTTTGTAATTGAGTTAACTAATTTTAATAATTCAAACTTTTCACAAGGGTTGATTAGTAAATTTCCATTGGTCGTTCCAGAAAACTCATCAATTCAAACTGAAGGATTAACTAATAAAAATAATAGCTATTATATTTCAGCTGAAGATTATTTAGGTAATCCTCAAGTTCTTTACCAAATAAGTAAAGACAGCTTACTTTTTAATTAACACTAATATCTTCTTTTGTAAGGAAGAGGTCTAGAGTTCAATTCTCGACATTGGCTCTTCTTAAAATTCCACTTCTTCAAACTAATAACAATTTATTACGGACAATTTAGTTTTTACTTAAACTATTTGAAGAACACTGCCTATGGTTTAGTAAGTAAGCAATAAATTTATAGATTGTTGTTTTTTAGTTATTATTTAATTTCTTTTTAAGGTCTCATAAATACCTTCAGCTACTTCCGAATCTGACGTCAAAATTGAATTCATATAATCTCTAAATTCCACAAAGAAATGAGATTTTCTATTCTCCCAATATTCCAGCCAACCTGGTTGGTTTTTTATGGCATTTATAGAAGCAGTAAGAGATTCTTGAACATTCTGGTCAAGAGTACCCTCATTTGCTAAGTAGTAATTATTTTGAAACGACAATATTAATCCATGCATTAATATAGTAGCTTGATATTTTTCAGCACTTGTTGTTATACTTTTTGGGTCCTTTATATAATCCCATAGAAGTTGGCTTGATTGTGCACTATTACCAGTTTCGGTATACCAAGAAACAGTTATTGCATTTGCAGCATTTGCAGTAGCAGATTTTGTTGCTATAGTATTTTCTCTAAACTGAACACCAACAAAAATTAGTGATATAAATAAAGCAATTCCTCCAATTATTTCAGTTATTAATGCGATTTTTTTTAAAGAGTATTTCATAATTAAATTAGTTTAATCAAATATAATTAATAGGATGTCATAAGCAAACTTATCTAAGGTTTAGAAATAGACTTTACTGCAGTGGGTACTTTTATGATACTTAATCCAAAGAAAGCACAGGCACAATCCACACCGCCTAAACCATGTAATTGGTAATTAATAAATTCTAAAACACACAATTAATATTATTAAAAACAAGGAAGTAAGTATTTTCGACGTCAGTTTTATTTAAAACTAGTTTTTACTCTTCCAGTCTTCTTGATTAATGTAATTTAAATTCACCCTTGAAGAAAATTGCAATTAAAATCGTGAGGGAAAAATATGATAATATGAATATATATGAAATATAAGAATCTGTTGATAAAAACTGACTTGAGAGAGATGTTGATAATAAAAAAATAGCAAAAACAGATCTTAATATTTCAAAATTTGGTGCCCAAGAATAAAAATCAAATAATGAGGTGAATCCGAAAATAGACACGAATATTATCAATCCATATATAAGCTTAAAACTAGTGGTCAAATCTGAAAAGTTTTGTAAAAAGAAAAGAAGTAAAAAGTTTATCGAAATAAAATGAAAAAGTGCCACTAACTTTAAGAACGAAGAATATTTAGGACCATATTTAATTCTATTTTTTATATCTACAGTAATAGCTCTTGGAAACTTTTCAATCACATCATTTGGCCTCCACCCAGTTGGCATAAACCAAATCCTTAGTTTGTCTACAAAACTTTTTGAATTATAGGCATCTTGAATTACATTAAAAGCGTGTTGCCAATTAATTAAAATGGGGTTCCAAGTTTTTACAGGTTTTAGTACTCCATAAACTGGAGGTTCTTCGTCTAGTTCTTCTTGAAATGTTCCAAAAATACGATCCCACACACAGAAAATACCAGATAAATTTTTATCAATATAAATTGGATTAATTGCATGATGAACTCTATGTTGAGATGGGGTAACTATTATGTATTCTAGAAACCCTAGTTTACCGATATGTTGAGTATGATACCAAAATTGAGCAAATAGGTGTAAAGGCACTAAAAGTGAAATGACTTTTGGTGAAACTCCTAAAATAGCCGCTGGTATTAAAAATAAAGCTCCAAATCCTATCCAGGCAGAGATACTTTGTCTTAATGCACATGCTAAATTAAATTCTTCACTACTATGATGTATCACGTGTCTATTCCAAAAAATATTGATCTTATGGTTTAATCTGTGATTCCAGTAACTTGCGAAATCTATACACACAAAAGCTACTACGTATAAAGTTAAGCTTGATTCTAGGCTAACCAGTTCAATTGAATTAAGTATATATGGATAAGGGATAATTATTAAAACCAACCCTAATGAATTTTTTAAAGTGTTTGTCATTCCTGAACTCAAACTAGAAATAGTATCCATAAAAGAATAAGTTTGTTTGCCAATTACATGGCCATACAAGATTTCTACTGTCATTAAAACCATGAATCCTGGAATTACCCATAATAATAAAGAAGCGTAAGTATCCATAAATAATTTATATATAAAATCATCTAAATATAAAGAAAAAAAACCTCGATTAATTGAAGGTTTTAAATTTTAGTTTTACTTATAAATTTTAGTTTAAATATATTGTTCCTTGAACCCGAATCTCAAAATTTGTTCTTCTTAAAACTACACCTTTCAATTATCTTATAGATAATTAATGCATTATTTTGCTTAAATTGTTTATATATTTCAGCTATGAAAAAATTAAGTACTATTATATTTTTGTTTATTTTCTTTACTTCATTCCAATGTTTTAGTCAAAATATTTCAGAACAAATAACATTTACAAGTTCTAATCCATTCTCCTTTAATGATGTCATCACCAATTTTGATAATTTAGAAAAACAAGAAGTATTTGGAGAATTAGTTATACCACATGATTCTTTAAACCCTCAAAAGAAATTTCCCCTAATAATTGGAGTTGCCGGTAGTTTGGGTTGGAAAAGTCATCATTTAGAGTATTTAAAAATGTATCAAGATTTAGGATTTGCAACATTTGAACTAAAGAGTTTTAAAAGTAGAGATATTGAGTCTACTGTTGGTGAACAAAGTCAGGTAACAACCGCTGCGATGATTGTAGATGCTTATAAAGCTCTAGAGCAGTTGTCTAAGCACCCGTTAATCAATAAAGATAAGATTTCAATAACAGGATGGAGTTTAGGTGGAGCAGTAACTTTATTTTCTGCTTGGGTTCCTTTAAAAAATGCTATCAATAAGCAGTTAAGCTTTGCTTCACATTTAGCTTTTTATCCTCCTTGCTTTTTTGAACTTGAAAATTTGGAATTCTCTCAATCACCTATTCATATATTAATTGGGGAGTTAGATGATTGGACGCCTTCTGAACCATGCTCTAATTTGGTGAATGAGCTGAACGATTATTGTAATATTGATATAACAATATATAAAGACTCTCATCATGGCTTTGATAGGGAGGGAGGATTGGAGATTAATGAAAATGGTTATAGTTTTAAAAATTGCATGTTTAAATTAACAAGCGACGGAGATGTATTAATGAATTATTTAAATCTTCCTATGTCTAATTCACTTCTTCAAAAAGTCGGTTTCCTTTTTTGTGCTTCTAAAGGAGTAACTATAGGTGGGAATTTAGAAGCGAGAAATCAGTCATTTATATTTGCGAAAGAATTTATGTTAAAAACTTGCTACAATAAGATGTAAGATTTATTGTTAAAATAATTAAGTAGTTTTACAATTAATTAAAGCTGTAATGTCTGTTAAATCTATTTTATTAATAATCTTATTTATATGGGGAACCCCTAGTACTTATTTCAGAAGTAAATTTAGGAAAATCGTGTATAAAACTGATGATTGGAAGATAAATATTAAGCCTTTATTCTTAAAAGAAATTAAAGCTTTATTTGTTAACCTTTACCCTGATAATAAAGAGTATCTTAAAATAAGAAATTATTATAGATTTTACTTAGTTATATATGTTATAATATTTGCTTTTTATTTCACGTTAAGGTAATCTCAATTATAAATACTGACGTTTAACTCACCTTTTTTATTTATTGATGCTCGATACATCCCCGGCGTATTAAATTCCATTACAATATTAGCTTTATTATCAATTGCTATTACACCTCCATCACCACCTAATTTCAACAATTTTTCTTGAATCACAATTCTTGCAGACTCTTTTAAACTCAAATTTTTATATTGAACTAGTGCTGAAATATCATGTGCTACCATTGCTCTAATAAAATACTCACCCCAGCCGGTTGAAGATACGGCACATGTTAAATTGTTTGCATATGTTCCTGCTCCAATAATTGGAGAATCTCCAATACGTCCCCATTTTTTATTTGTCATTCCACCTGTTGAAGTCCCTGCAGCTAAATTCCCTTTTTTATCAATTGCTACGCACCCGACGGTCCCGAATTTTTCATCTTTGTATATTGAGTCAGTTACAGATTCGTTTTTCTTTGCTTGTTTCAGTGCATTTAATCTAAATTCTGTTTCAAAATAACTTGAATTTACTAATTTCAGATTTTGTTGTCTTGCGAATTTTTCAGCACCCTTACCGGATAAAAAAACATGTTCTGATTTAGTCATAATTTCATACGCTAAAGTAATTGGGTTTTTCACTATTGTAGTTGATGTTGTAGCTCCAGCATTTAAGTCTGAACCATCCATTATAGATGCATCGTGCTCTATAGTTTTGTTCGCTGTAAAGACCGCGCCTTTTCCAGCATTAAATAGTGGGGAATCTTCTAGAATTTTGATTGTTTCAACTACGGCTTCAATGCTAGTTCCTTCATTTTTTAAAATATCATGCCCTACTTGAATAGCTTCTTCCAGTTTTCCTCTGATTAAAAATTCTTTTTCAGTAGTTAAATTTTCTTTTAATATTGTGCCAGCACCTCCATGTATAGCAATTGCAAATCCATTTTCTTCTTTATCTATGACGCATGAACTTATTGTTATGATAATTAGTATAAATATATATTTTCTCATAGTTATTAATTTACAAAATATATTCAGGCTAATCAGTTTATTGGAAACATATTTTTAATTGATATTTAATTTATTGTATTATTTCTTACTTTGTAAAAAAATCTGAATTTTTAATAAAATACATTATGAATAAATTTATTTTTATTTGCTTTTTACTTTTCATCTCTATTGATATTTCAGCTCAAGATTGGAAGCAAATGATGGATGACCCTACTTTTAATATATATGAAGTAGTTGATGCAGCTGAATCTTATTTTGAATATGTAGATAAAACAAAAAAAGGATCAGGTTGGAAAAAATATCAAAGATGGTTATTTGAAAATGAGGCTAAATTTTATCCAAGTGGAGATAGAATTAGTGTTGATCCACATTATGCATCTAATGCTTATAAAGATTTTTTAAAAAAAAACCCTTCCGCTACAAAATCAATATTTGATAGTGATTGGGAAGAACTCGGGCCTTATTATATTGAAGAAGTCACAGGTCATTATGCTGTAGGGTTAGGTAGGGTAGAGTCATTTTATATAGATGATGATCCAAATATTATTTATTTAGGTTCTAGAAGTGGTGGTTTTTGGAAAACTATTGATGGTGGAGAAAGCTGGATTAATACAACGGATGATTTAATCGCTACTGGAGTTAATACTATAGCTGTAAATCCAAATGATTCTAATAAAATTTTGATTAATGTTAGAAATTCTAATAATGGAACTACCCATGGTATTTATCAGTCTATTGATGGAGGAAATAATTGGAACATTACTAATTTTAACCCTGAAAATTTATCCTGGGGAGGTCTTGGTACTAATAACAGAATAAACATTATTAAATATCACCCTACAATTCAAGATTTAGTTTATGTAGGTACTTCAGATGGCTTATATAGATCAGATGACAACCTAGTTACTTGGTCTTTGATCGCTATAGCTACTAGTGGTCCGTGGAGTGACGATAATTTTAATGAAATTGAATTTCACCCAACTAATGAAAATATAATATATGCTGCTGCAACAAATTTAGATTCAAATATATATATATCATCTGATGCAGGGCTTACTTTTAATTTATCAAATTCTATTATAAATTCAAGTAATATAAAGCTTTCTATTTCTGCAGCTTGTCAAGACTGCGTATATGTAGGTTCCAGCGATGCAATATGGAAATCCACTGATTTAGGTCAAAATTTTGATATAATTTCAGGGACATATATAGATGAAATTAGTAATTATGGTGCTTTTGCTGTTAGTGATACAGACAATAATGTTATTTTATATGGAGATATAGATACTCATATGAGTACTGATGAAGGTGCGACTTTTAATAAAACTACTTTTTGGTCAACAGGAAATTCAAATTATGATCAAACAGGCTCTTATGTTCATGCCGATATCAGAGGGGCAATTTGTAAAGAAGGAGTCTTTTGGGTTAACACAGATGGACTGCTTTGTAAAAGTGAGGATAATGGAATTACATGGATGATTTTTGAAGGTCAGTCTATTAGAGAGAATTACAATTTAGGTGTAAGTCAATCTAATCATTATACAACAATAAGTGGTTCGCAAGATAATGGTACCAGTATTAAAACTGAAAATTCATGGATAGAGTTTTATGGAGCTGACGGAATGGAAGGTATTGTTCATCCGTTAAATGATGATTGGATGATTGGAAGTTTTCAATTTGGAGGTAAAAGAAGAACTAAGGATGGCGGTTTTTCTCAAGATGGTGTAGGTAATGTAGAGAATGGTGGATGGATAGCCCCTCTATTTTACGATCCAAATGATCAAATGAAAATATTTTCATTAGGAAGTAAAGTTACTGTTAGTGAAGATTTCGGCTCTACATGGAATGATCGAGGGACTCCGTTTAATGATTCATCTATTACCTACGCAACTATTGCGGAGAATAATTCAAATATTATGACTGTAACTAATTATGACCAAATTAAAATATCATCAGATGGGGGGAATACTTTTACTAGTATTTCGGAAGGTCTTACCGGTAATTACATAACTGATGTTGCTTTTGACCCAAATGATGACAATACCATAGTAGTTACCTATGGGACTTACTGGGGAGATAATAATAAAGTTTATATTACCAATGATCAAGGCTTGACTTGGAATAATATAACTTATAACCTTGGTTATCTTCCAGTTAGATCAGTGGTTATAGATCATACTGAAAATTCAAATATATATATAGGCACTGAAATAGGAGTTTATAAAAAATCGATGGTTAGTAATACTTGGGAATTATATAGTCAAGGTCTCCCAAACATGTCAATTTTAGAGCTTGAAGTGATGTATGGGTCTAACACATTAAGAGCTGCTACTTGGGGTAGGGGTTTGTGGGAATATGCTTTGGACGGAAGGGTGGATCACCCATCAATTCTTAGTACACAAATCACAAATCAACCAACTGATAATCAACCTAAATATTCTATAGATCAGTTTATTACTTCAGTAATAGAATATCAAAATACATTGTCAGATGTTTATGTTAAATGGTCTGTTGACGAGCCAATTTTTGATAATACAATACCTATGTCAAATACCTCAGATAATACTTGGGTTTCTGATAGTTCAATCCCTAATCAAGAAGAGGGGGTTAAGGTTTATTTTAAAGTTTTTGCTGAGGGTAATAATCAAGATATTACTGAGACATATAAGTTTATGTTTAAAGTAAAGGCTAATATATATTGTACTCCATCAATGGATTGTTCTGTTGGAGATGGTCTTCAGTTATTTCAGCTAGCTGATATAAATAATCCTTCTGAGTGTGAGGGTTATGGAGATTTCACAAACATATCTACTGAGCTAGAGCAAGGTTCTACCAATAATTTAACAATTACTACTGGGTATGGCGATCAGTTTTTAAGTGTATGGATTGATTATAATGATGATTTTGAGTTTAGTGATGATGAATTAGTAGTTGATAGTTTTGAAATTGCTGATGGTCAAGCTGCAGGATCTTATTCGGAAACTTTAGATTTTGTTATTGCTGATGATGCTCAATTAGGATCTCATTTAATGAGGGCTAAAACGAACTGGAGTGGGCCTGTGCCTACAGATGCTTGTGATGAAACTGCTTACGGAGAGACTGAAGATTATATGGTTGAAATAATTGAATCTTCCCTTGGTGTTAATGAGTTTAATGATAGTAAAGTTAAATTATACCCTAATCCAACTACTGGTATTTTCACTATTGATCTTGGTAATGAAATTGAAAACACAGAAATATCAATTCATGATTTAAATGGAAGGTTGATTAAGGTTTTTTACAAGTCTAATAAGTCATTAATAAACATAGACCTTGAATTGGGTTTAGGCTTATATTTTGTAACTGTAATATCAGACAATAAAAAGTCTATATTTAAATTGCTTAAAAAATAACTTTTAATTAGATTTACCTCATTGGTTTGAATAATTTATTTCTGTTGATTCTAGAAATTATTGATTACAGGGAATAGTTAAAATATGTTTTTTGTAAATTATAGTGTTTTGGTCAAAAAAAATATTTAAACATGCGATATTTAAGAATAAAATTTTTATATTTGCGCTCATTTTAAAAGCAATAAAAAAAACTATATTATGGCAAAGGAAAATTTTGATCGTTCCAAACCACACTTAAACATTGGTACTATTGGACACGTTGATCACGGAAAAACTACTTTAACAGCTGCTATTACAACTGTCTTAGCAAAAGCTGGATTCTGCGAAACAAGAGACTTCGATACTATCGATAACGCTCCTGAAGAAAAAGAAAGAGGTATTACTATTAACACTTCACACGTTGAGTATTCAACTGAAAATCGTCACTACGCACACGTAGATTGTCCAGGTCACGCGGATTACGTTAAGAACATGGTAACTGGTGCTGCACAAATGGATGGAGCTATACTTGTTGTAGCCGCTACAGATGGACCTATGCCACAAACTCGTGAGCATATACTTTTAGGACGTCAGGTTGGTATTCCAAGAATGGTTGTATTTATGAATAAAGTAGATATGGTTGATGATGAGGAATTACTTGAACTAGTTGATATGGAAATTCGTGAATTATTATCATTTTACGAATATGATGGTGATAACGGACCTGTTATTGCTGGATCTGCTCTTGGTGCTCTAAATGGAGAACAAAAATGGGTAGATACTGTATTGGAATTAATGAAAGCTGTTGATTCATGGATTGAATTACCAAAACGTGATGTTGATAAAGATTTTTTAATGCCAATTGAAGATGTATTCTCAATTACTGGTCGTGGAACAGTTGCTACTGGAAGAATCGAAACAGGAATTGCTAACACAGGAGATTCAGTTGATATTATCGGTATGGGAGCTGAGAAGCTTACTTCTACTGTTACTGGAGTTGAAATGTTCCGTAAAATATTAGAAAAAGGTGAAGCTGGAGATAATGCTGGTATACTATTAAGAGGTATAGAAAAAGCTGATATCAAAAGAGGAATGGTAATATGTAAGCCTGGTTCTGTTAAACCTCATGCTAAATTTAAAGCAGAAGTTTATGTTCTTAAAAAAGAAGAAGGTGGACGTCACACTCCATTCCATAATAACTATAGACCTCAGTTCTATGTACGTACTACAGATGTAACTGGTACTATTTCTCTTCCTAAAGGAGTTGAAATGGTAATGCCAGGAGATAACTTAACCATTCATGTTGAATTACTTCAACCTATTGCAATGAGTGTAGGTTTAAGATTTGCTATCCGTGAGGGTGGTAGAACTGTTGGTGCTGGACAAGTAACTGAAATTTTAGATTAATATTAACCCATAATATTTTGTTAAGGTATTCTGTTTTTTACAGAATACCTTGACTTATGTTTACGGGTTTAGCTCAGTTGGTAGAGCACTGGTCTCCAAAACCAGGTGTCGGGAGTTCGAGTCTCTCAACCCGTGCAAATAAAAAGATATGACAGGAATAATTACATATTTTAAAGAATCATTTGAGGAACTAAAGAATAATGTTACTTGGCCAATGTTTTCAGAAGGTCAGCGTTTAACAATTTTAGTTGCCGTTTTCTCAATTATATTTTCGTTAATCATTTGGGGAATTGATTCAGTTTTTGGAGAAGTTATTAAATATTATTTTAATTTGATTGGATAATGTCAGAAGCGGTTGTAGAAAATAAATGGTATGTTGTCAGAGCTGTTAGCGGACAAGAAAATAAAATCAAGTCTTATATTGAAAATGAGATATCTAGGTTAGGATATGATAGTTTTGTAGATCAAATTCTAGTACCATCAGAAAAAGTCATTCAAATAAGAAAAGGCAAGAAAATAACTAAAGATAAAGTTTATTTTCCTGGTTATATTATGATTAAGGCTAACCTAACTGGTGAAATACCTCATGTAATTAAAGGTATTACTAATGTTATTGGTTTTTTAGGTGAAACTAAAGGTGGAGAGCCTGTTCCACTTAGAAAGTCTGAGGTTAATAGAATGTTAGGTAAAGTTGATGAGTTATCTCTTCAAAATGAATCTAACATTATTATTCCTTTTACACCAGGTCAAAATGTCAAAGTTATAGATGGTCCATTTAATGGATTTGATGGTACTATTGAAAAAATTAATGAAGAGAAAAGAAAACTTGAAGTAATGGTTAAGATATTTGGACGTAAGACTCCACTTGAATTAAGTTACATGCAAGTAGAAAAAATTTAATAAATGTTACAATGTTCTATAGTTTATAGCTTCCAAGTTTAAATTATAGTAAATTTTAAATTGTTAATATATGGCAAAAGAAATAGGAAAAGTAGTTAAACTACAAGTAAGAGGCGGAGCTGCGAATCCATCACCACCAGTAGGACCAGCGTTAGGTGCTGCAGGTGTTAATATAATGGAATTCTGTAAGCAATTTAATGCTAGAACTCAGGATAAACCTGGTAAAGTTCTTCCAGTTGTTATAACTGTATTTAAGGATAAATCTTTTGAATTTGTTATTAAAACCCCACCAGCTGCTGTTCAATTATTGGAAGCTGCTAAGGTAAAAAAAGGTTCAGGTGAACCTAATATCAAAAAAGTTTCAAAAGTAACTTGGGATCAAGTTAAGACTATAGCTGAAGATAAGATGCAAGATTTAAATGCATTTAACATAGAATCAGCAATGAAAATGATAGCTGGAACGGCAAGATCAATGGGTATTAAAGTTAATGGAGGTCAATCTCCAAGCTAATTTGAAATAAATGGGAAAATTAACTAAAAATAAAAAATCAGTTTCAGATAAATTTGTGCCAAACAAACTTTACAGTATTGAAGAGGCATCTAATCTTATCAAAGAAATTACTACAACTAAATTCGACGCGTCTGTTGACCTAGCTGTTAGATTAGGAGTTGATCCTAAGAAAGCTAACCAAATGGTTAGAGGGGTTGTCTCTCTTCCGCATGGTACAGGTAAAGACATGAAGGTTTTAGCATTAGTAACTCCTGATAAAGAACAAGAAGCTAAAGATGCTGGTGCAGATTTCGTTGGTCTTGATGAATATCTTGATAAAATTAAATCTGGATGGACTGATGTAGACGTTATTGTTACTATGCCAAGTGTTATGGGTAAATTAGGACCATTAGGAAGAGTATTAGGACCAAGAGGACTAATGCCTAACCCTAAAACTGGTACTGTTACTATGGATATAGGTAAAGCTGTATCTGAAGTAAAAGCTGGTAAAATTGACTTTAGAGTTGATAAAGCTGGAATTATTCATGCACCAATTGGAAAAGTTTCATTTTCATCTGATAAAATAACAGGTAATGCTGTTGAGTTATTACAGACGTTGAACAAGTTAAAGCCAACTACTGCAAAAGGTATTTACATGAAAAGTATTTTTATGTCAAGTACAATGAGCCCTAGTTTAGCAATAGATCCAAAAATTTAGAATAAAAATGACAAGAGAAGAAAAAACAAAAGCAATTTCTGAATTAACTGAAAAATTAGGTGCAAGTACTCACTTGTATTTAACTGATATTTCTGGTTTAGATGCGCAGGCTACTTCAAATTTGAGACGTGCATGTTATAAAGCAAACATTAGTTTGTCTATGACAAAAAATACGTTTCTTGATAAAGCTATGCAAGCATCAGAAAAAGATTTTGGAGATCTTTCAACTATTTTAAAAGGAAACACATCAATAATGTTTTCTGAAGTTGGAAATGCTCCTGCAAAAGTTATTAAAGCTTTTAGAAAAAAATCTGAAAAACCAGTTTTAAAAGGTGCTTATATAGAACAAAACGTATATATAGGTGACGACCAATTAGAAGCATTAGTTAACATCAAATCTAGAGAAGAGTTAATAGGGGATATTATCTCATTATTACAATCTCCAGCTAAGAATGTTGTCTCAGCTTTACAATCTGGTGGTGGAAAGTTATCAGGAATACTTCAAACATTATCTAATAAATAATAGTTTGATTTTAAGAAACACTAAAAATTAAAATTAAAAATTATATTAAAAAATAGAAAAATGGCAGATTTAAAAGATTTCGCAGAAAAATTAGTAAACTTATCAGTAAAAGACGTTACAGAATTAGCTGGTATTTTAAAAGATGAATATGGTATAGAGCCAGCAGCAGCAGCAGTTGTAGCAGGACCAGCAGCCGGTGGCGGTGAAGCTGAAGAAGCTCAAACTGAATTTGATGTTATTCTTAAAGCAGCAGGTGCTTCTAAATTAGCAGTTGTTAAACTTGTTAAAGAATTAACAGGATTAGGATTGAAAGATGCTAAAGAACTTGTTGATGGTGCGCCAGGTGCAATTAAAGAAGGTGTTAGTAAGGATGAGGCTGAAGGTCTCAAAAAATCATTAGAAGAAGCTGGAGCTGAAGTTGAGCTTAAGTAAACTCTAACCAATTACAATTTATAGTATAGATTTTAAGATTTTTTTCTTAAAGTCTATACTTATTTGTGCATATGTGATATATGTACTTTTTACATTTTATAACTAAAATAGTAGCTAGATGTCAATAAAAACCAACCAAAGAATAAACTTCTCTTCAATTAGTAATCAAATTGAATATCCTGATTTTTTAGATATACAAATAAAGTCATTTCAAGATTTTTTCCAATTAGAGACTAAATCTGAAGAAAGAGGTGATGAGGGTTTATATAAAACTTTCATGGAAAATTTTCCAATTACTGATACAAGAAATCAGTTTGTTTTAGAGTTTTTAGACTATTTTGTTGACCCACCTAGATATTCAATTCAAGAATGTATTGAAAGAGGACTAACTTATAGCGTTCCCTTAAAAGCTAGGTTAAGACTGTATTGTACTGATGAAGAGCATGAAGATTTTGAAACTATTGTTCAGGATGTTTATTTAGGAACTATACCTTATATGACTCCAAGTGGTACTTTTTGTATTAATGGTGCTGAGCGTGTAGTTGTATCACAATTACATAGATCTCCAGGAGTATTTTTTGGACAATCTTTCCATGCTAATGGTACTAAATTATATTCTGCTCGTGTTATACCATTCAAAGGTTCATGGATAGAATTTGCTACTGATATTAATAGTGTAATGTATGCATATATTGATAGAAAAAAGAAATTACCGGTTACTACATTATTTAGAGCTATCGGATTCGAAAGAGATAAAGATATTCTTGAAATTTTTGATTTAGCTGAAGAAGTGAAAGTTTCTAAATCTGGATTAAAAAAATACCATGGCCGTAAATTAGCAGCAAGAGTATTAAATACTTGGTACGAAGACTTTGTAGATGAAGACACTGGTGAGGTTGTTTCAATTGAAAGAAATGAAATTGTTCTAGATAGAGATACAATTATTGATACGGATAATGTAGAAGAAATTTTAGAAGCAGGTGTAAAAACTATTTTGTTACATAAAGCTGTTTCTGATCAAGGAGATTACGCTATTATTCATAATACATTACAAAAAGATCCAACTAACTCTGAAAAAGAAGCTGTTGAGCATATCTATAGACAATTAAGAAATGCTGAGCCACCAGATGAAGAAACTGCTAGAGGTATAATTGATAAGTTATTTTTCAGTGACCAAAGATATAGTTTAGGTGAAGTTGGTAGGTATAGAATGAACAAAAAACTTGGTCTAAATGTAGATATGAGTAAACTTGTTCTTACAAAAGACGATATCATTACTATCATTAAATACCTTATAGAGTTAATTAATTCTAAAGCGGAAATTGATGATATTGACCACTTATCCAATAGACGTGTTAGAACCGTTGGTGAGCAATTATCTTCACAGTTTGGAGTTGGTTTAGCTAGAATGGCTAGAACTATTCGTGAAAGAATGAATGTTAGAGATAATGAAGTTTTTACTCCAATAGATCTAATTAATGCTAAAACACTGTCTTCAGTAATTAATTCCTTCTTTGGTA
>Ga0209709_10001534_pt1 | contig 21191 bp, 23 predicted proteins | sample ArcticOcean_MG_C_2_FD_187435 | JGI IMG/M metagenome (GOLD analysis project Ga0209709, IMG submission 187435) | Marine microbial communities from western Arctic Ocean - ArcticOcean_MG_CB4_136 (SPAdes) (version 2) | ecosystem: Environmental > Aquatic > Marine > Oceanic | place: Arctic Ocean...
GAAGAATTAGAGAATTGAAAGACTTAAAACCTGTGAGAGATGGTAAGAGTGATTTATACAAAGCCATGAAAAAAATATCTGAAACTAACAGGGGTCCAAAAGAACAGATTCCTAGCATGGGATGTGGAATAAAGTGGTTTAGTAATTAATGTACTTAATTGTCACAAGATCATTTCCTCCTGAAATTGGTGGAATGCAAAATTTAATGTGGGGGTTAGCTAATGAACTTTCAAAAAACTTCATGATTAAGGTTTTTGCTAATTATCATGATAATCATAAAGATTTTGATGAACAGGTTTCTTTTTCAATTGAAAGAGTTGGTGGAATTAAATTACTAAGGAAATATAGAAAAGCTCAACTTATTAATGAGTTTATAAAAGAAAATAAGGTACAGGGCATAATTGCAGATCACTGGAAAAGTCTTGAATTAATTAAAACAAACAAGAAAAAAATATGTTTAATCCACTCTAAGGAAATAAATCATGAAAAAAATACAAACCTTAACAAGAGAGTTCTAAATGTGTTGAATAATGTAGAGGTAGTTGTTGCTAATTCAAAATATACTAAAAATTTAGCTATTAAATGTGGTGTTGATGAGAGTAGAATTACTATAATTAATCCTGGAGTTAATCCTGTTGAAGAATTGAACAGTAAAATAATAGATAAAGTTGAAAGCTTATTAAAACATAAGTCTCCAAGATTAATTACAGTCTCAAGATATGATAAGAGAAAAAATCATGAAAAAGTGATTATGGCCCTCAGAAATTTAAAACAAATTTACCCTGATATTGTTTATATTTGTATTGGCTATGGTGATGAAGAAAAAAATATAAAAAAACTTGTTGCTGAATTGAGTTTACAAGAACAAGTAATGTTTTTTAAAGAAATATCAAATGAACTTAAAAATTCACTTTTAGCAAAATCTAACATTTTTGTCATGCCTTCTATAATCTATAAAAAATCTGTAGAAGGTTTTGGTATAGCTTATGTTGAAGCTGCACAATATGGAATACCTTCTCTTGGTGGAAAAGATGGTGGTGCTTCTGATGCAATTGAACATGAAAAAACTGGTTTAATCTGTGATGGAAATAATTTAGATGCAGTTTACTCCTCTATAAATTTAATGTTAAAAAACAATAAATATTTGGAGTATGGAAAAGCTGCTAAAGAAAACTCCTCTAAATTTCAATGGGATAAAATTATTAACAAATATATAAAAATTCTAAACTAAAATATTAAATATTCTCTCAAAAACTTTTTCAGCACTTAATTTATTTAGATCTTCCACCTGTATAGCTTTAAAATTTTTTCTCTCGATGCTGACTTTATATGCCGTTGTGTGTTTGCCAAATAAAGTTATTCCTTTTGCATTTAGGTGAGCAGCCATATGTGCTGGTCCAGTATCATTTGCTATTATAAAAGAACTATCATTAATTAAAGCAGATAACTGAGAAATATCTAAAATTTTATTATCATCTAGTATTGATATTGCGTTTATTTTTTTTGCATCATTAATTTCTGATTTCCCAGGTGCTATAACAATTTGATATCTATCTTTAAATTTATTTTTAATTAGTTCAATTAATTCATTATAGTAGGGCCACTTTTTAATGTGTAGATGTGCTGAACAAAAAGGAAATAAGACTATATATTCTTTTAAATTATATTTGTTTTTTACATGATCAATATTGTTACAAGCCCAGGTAAAGTTAGGTTGTAAAGTGTTAAAAGTTTTTAAACCTGAAGTTTTTAATTGATGGTCAAATCTGTCTAGAACAGGAATTTTATCAAATTCTTTCTTAAGAGTATTTATTGGAAGTGTAGTCAATGAACTAGACCATATATTAGATCTTGCTTTTGGAAATAGAATATTTTTATAAAAAGTAGTCCTTGATGAATTTTGAAGATCATATATTTTTTTAAAATTGAAATTTTTTAAAGTTTTAGTGAGTTTATAAAGATAAATAAGATTAAATCTGGATAATCTTTTGTCTAAAATAATATTATGAATAAATGGATTTTTTTTAAATAATTCAAAATAAGGCTTTGTAGTCAATAAGTGTATCAGGTCTTCTTTATGGTTTTCAGAAATATCTTGAATTGCCCCACTTGTTTGGGCTATATCACCAAGAGAACCATGTTTGATAATTAAAATATTAGACATAATTTGAATAATTTAACATAATATAAATTTTTATGAATAAAATTCTAGTTGAAGTATCTGTTGGAGAGCTTTTAGATAAAATTTCTATTTTAGAGATAAAAAAAGAAAAAATTAAAGATCCAGATAAGTTGAATTTTATTAACGATGAGCATGCTATTTTAAGAGATCAAAAAGATAAAAATGTTAATTCAGATGACAAACTTAATAAATTATTCACTTCATTAAAAGAAATTAATTCTAAATTATGGGTTATTGAGGATGATAAAAGAATGTGTGAAAAAAATTCAGAATTTTCAGAAAAATTTATTAAGCTATCAAGAGATATTCATTTCTTAAATGATGATCGTGCTAAAATTAAACTAGAAATAAATAATCATACAGGTTCTAAAATTAAAGAAATCAAAGAATACACTGATTATCAATAAACATGAATAGAATTATTAAAAAAAATAACAAATTAATAATATTTACTTTTTTTGTCATTTTGGGTTTTGCTTTAAGAATCTGGGTATCCCAATTTGGATCTAATTTTGATTTTGCTATGTGGCAATTCAACTTAGAGTTATTCAAAGAAGATAAAAGTATTTATGAATTTGGCAATTATTCTTATGGTACCCCTTGGATTCGTACATTATACTTTCTTGATTCAATCTCATTTCTTCCTCTAGAAAATAATTCTTTTGTACAAAATATACCTGGATCTTTTTATAGAATGAAAATAGTAATTTTTTTAAGTTTAATTGATTTTTTTATTTTTTTTTTGTTGTATAGAAATTACTCTTTAAAAGTAGGATTGTTATATTTTTTAAATCCTATTTGTATTATTATTACAGGCCATCACAATCAATTTAATAACTTTGCTATTTTGTTTGGTTTTTTATCTGTTCTTCTTTATGAAAAAGATAAATTAGATTTTAAATTTATTATACCTTTAATTATTATGGGTATTTCAATTTCTATAAAACATATTTTAATTTTCTTTCCCTTGTGGTGGGCATTTAAAGAAAAAAATTTCCTTAAGAAATTTTTAATTTTACTAATACCGTATTCAATTTTTTTATTTAGTTTTTTTCCTTTCTTATTTAATGACTTTGAACATATTGTTCATAAACTAGGTACCTTTGGCATGCGTTTTGATGGTCCTTTTTGGGGAATGTTTGGTCCAAAGATTATACATATGTATTTTGATATACAAACATTATTTAGTCTTATCCTCATTGGATTAGGTTTTTTCTTCATCAAGAAAAATCTTAAAGAAAGTTTATATCTGTATTTAATGGCTGTAGTTGTATTTTCATCAATGATGTATACTCAATATTTGTTTATACCATTAATTGCCTTAGCTGTATTTTGGAACTGGAAATATTTTTTTTACACTTTATTAACTTTTTTAGTCTTTTTAGTAGACGGTGATCAATTAAATATACAATTTTTAAGAGAATTTTTAGATTGGGACTTAAGAGCAACTAGGATTTCATTTTACCCCATAATATTGATTTTATTAATTGGGTTTATCGAAAATTCGATTGGCCAAAAGAAATTTTATTCCTACATAAAAAAATCTTTTACTTTCTTTAAGAATAAAATCAAATCAGGTTTATCTTGTAATCTATAGATTATAATAATTTTTAACATGTTAGTAAGCATATCTTTTTTCTAGATATTTTATTAAATTATGAATTAAAAAAGTCATAAATAAATAAATACCTCCAGCTAATATAAATATCTCCAATGGTTTATATGTCGTTGAGACTATATGTTTAGCAACACCAGTTATATCCATTAATGTTACTGTACTTGCAAGAGATGTACCCTTCATCATTAGTATAATTTCATTACCATAAGCTGGTAAAGATTGCCTAATGGCAATAGGTATCTGAATTTTATAAAAAATAATTTTATTTGGTATACCTAAACTTTTACCTGCTTCAATAATTCCAGGTTTAATGGTTTGAAACGCTGATCTTAAAATTTCTGATGTATAGGCTCCAGTATTCAATGCAAAAGCTATAATTGCACACCAATATGGTTCTTTAAAAATGACCCAAAGAAAAGTTGATCTAAAATATTCTATTTGTCCCAAACCAAAATAAATTATAAATATTTGAACTAACAATGGGGTTCCTCTAAATATGTAAGAATACCCATAAGCAAATTTATTTATTAATGGGTTTTTATTTAATCTTAAAATTGCAAATAAAAGACCAATAAATATTCCAAAAAATAGAGATAGTGACAATAGCTTTAAAGTTACAACGGCAGCACTTAATAATTTTGGTAAGCTTGTGAATATTAGGTCTAAATCCATTACCCCCCCCTACTATATTTAACTTCAAGTCTGTTAATTAATTTCATACTTAAAAAAGTAAGCATTAAATATAAAATTGCCGCAAAAGAATAAAAAAATAAAGGATCTCTTGTTGATCCTGCTGCTATATAAGATTGTCTCATTATCTCTACTAAACCAGTAACAGAAATTAACGATGTATCTTTTAATGTTATCTGCCAAACATTACTTAAATTAGGAATAGCTAACCTTAACATTTGAGGCATAATTACTTTTAAAAAATAAATATGTTTTTTAAATCCTAAAACTTTGCAGGCTTCAAACTGGCCTTTGTCTACTGATTGAATAGCTCCCCTAAAAACTTCAGTTGAATAAGCTCCTGAAATTATACCTATTGCAACTGACCCTGTAATAAATGCATTAATCTCTATGTAATGAAAATAACCAAATATTGATGCCACATACATAATGGCTCCACTTCCACCAAAAAAGAAAAGATAAATTACTAGCAATTCTGGAACACCTCTTATGATTGTAGTGTAAGAGTTGGCTATCAAATTTAAAAATTTGTTATTTGATATTTTAAGAGGGGTAAAAATTATTGAAAATATAAAACCTATTAACATTGCTGTAATTGAAACAGCAATAGTCATCAAAGTTGCATAAAACAACTCATCACCCCAGCCAGTTTTTCCGAAAGATAAAATATCCATATCGAAAGGGCGACTAAATAAACAGTCGCCTTTTCAAAATATTAATTACATAGAAGCATCAAAGCCAAAATGCTTGATCGCTAATTTGCTAATGATACCATTTTTTCTAGCAGTTTTAATTGCTTTGTTAAAAGCTTTTAAAAGCTCAGCATCTCTTGCTCCTAATGTTCCACCTAGTTGAGAGGCTTGTCTTAATCCAACTCCAACACCATTACCAAAAGCACCACCTGAAAAAGTTGGTCCAACTAGTACAACGGGTTTTCCAGATTTTTCAGCATAATCAGTAAAGGCTACAGCTGCTGCTAAAGCAACATCACATCTACCAGCGGCTAAATCTAAATTAACCTCGTCTTGAGTTTTATAAGTTCTAACATTTACCTTACCAACATCACCAGATTCTAAAAAGTTTTGATGAATAGTTCCAGTTTGTGTACAAACAGTTTTTCCAGCCAAAGCTGCTGTAATGGTTTTTAAGGCTTTTTTTGCTTCACCGTTTGGTTTTGAAAGACTAATGCCTACAGGAGTACTCATTCCTTCAAGACTTGATCCTTTCATAACTGCAAGTGCAGCAACTTCATCAGCATAACCTTGTGAAAATGTTATAACTTTTTTTCTCTCATCAGTTATTGACATCCCAGCCATTATTGCATCAAATTTTCTCATTTGTAGGGCTGGTATCATTCCATCCCAATCCTGTTCAACTATAGTGCACTCATGACCCATGATGGCACAAAGTTCATTTGCTAACTCCACCTCAAAACCAATAAGAGCACCAGAGGCATCCTTAGAGTTCCAGGGAGGGTAAGCGCCCTCTGTTCCAATTTTTATTTTATCAGCATAAACATTTCCGATAATAAATAAAGAAGCTAGAACAGTTAAAATTGTCTTTTTAAATGTATTCATTTTTTCCTCCATAAATTTAAGGGGAGAAATCCCCTTTAGAGATATTTATTTCACAAATCGAATAATTAAAAAAGAAAATTTTAATGATTTATTGACGATGAAAAGTTCCAAGAACAGTCAAAACTAGGGATATAAACCCTGTCCACAGTTGTGTTGCCGAAATTTTTATTAAAAACATCTAGCCATTTCTCAACTTGGTCTGGTTTTTTATCTTGGCTGCCAACTTGAGCTGTAATTACACCATTAGGTTTTAATATCCTAATTAACGAATCCATATTTTTTGCTGCAAGATCTATGCAAAATTGATCATCGTTAAGGTCAACAAAAATTTTATCATACTTATCATCCTCAACAGTTTTAATACTTTCAAAGGCATCACCCCAAATACATTTAATGGAATTTTTTTCAGTAGATTTGCCACCAATACTTCCTAAATGTTTATTGCATACGTCAACAACTTCAGGATCTAACTCATACCAATCAATAAAATCAAAACCTTTAGCCATACATTCTCTTGCAACTCCACCATCTCCACCACCAATAATTGCAGCTGTACCCATGTCTTTATTTAACTTTAGAGCAGCATTAACAAAAGTTGAACTGTATAAAATTTCATCATTTGTAGCTACTTGGATTTCATTATCTATAAACAAGGATTTACCAAACTGTTCTAAATCTAGTATTTCAATATGTTGACCTACCTTAGATTTAAAATCTTCCAAAACTTCATTTACTACATAGGATTTTTGCAAGCCAGGTGAGCTATAAATATCATGGTATAAAGATTTGCTATCACGATTAAATTCTTTTTTAACTATTCTTTTGTGTTTAAATTCTTTTTTCACGATGTCTAAAGCTATGGATGGGCTAACCTTTCCACATGTAAAAAAATCAAAACTAATAATTCCTTTTTCAGGAAATGTGTGAAAGCTAATATGACTTTCAGCTAATAAAGCCAATATGGTAAAACCTTGTGGTTCAAACTTATATTTTGAAATTTCAAGAACCGTTACTTCAGCAGCTTTAGCAATTTTATAAATTACATTCTCGAATAATGATGGGTCATACTCTTGTGTAGTTCCAATAATATCTAAAGTTACATGTTCACCTACTTTAGTCATAAAAAATTATCCCCTCTTATAATTTTTTGCTTTGCTTAAAACTTTATTCATTTCTTTTGATGATAAAATTATAGGCTTACCAATTTTTAGCGCTTTTATATACTGGTTCGAAAGATTTTCAACCTCTTCAGCTAACTCAAATGCTTTTGATAAATTCTCAGAAAATGCAATCTGTCCGTGATTAGCTATTAAACAAGCATTTCTCTGTTTTAATCCTTTGAGAATATTTTTAGACAATTCTCTTGTTCCATAAGTTGCATATTTTGCACATTTAATATCATTGCCTCCTGCCATTGCTACCATGTAATGGAATGCTGGTATTCCTTTTCCGTGAGTAGAAATTGCTGTTGCATAATTAGAGTGTGCGTGAACAATTGCTTTAGCCTCTATTTTATTTTTATAAATGTCTTGATGAAATCTCCACTCAGAGGATGGTATTCCTTTTTTTTTATCAAACAGCCCTTTTAGAGATACAAAAACTATATCTTTACTTTTTAATGAGGAATACTTTGAACCAGAAGGTGTTATTAAAAAACCATTTTTAAATCTTGTAGATATATTACCCGATCTTAATGCTGAAAGATTTCTAGTATTCAGCATTTTAGCATATTTAATGATCTCAGATCTTAAATTTTTCATTTTCTAAACATCCTTTTTAATGCTTCATTTGAAGCTTCACATATTCCTTTTTCTGTAATCAGTCCTGTTACATATTTCGCAGGTGTTACATCAAATGCTAAATTTAATGATTTACTTTTTTTTGGATAAATTAATATTTTTTTAAGGTCGTTGTTTTTATCCAATCCTTCTATGTGAGATAACTCTTCAGGATTTCTCTCCTCTATCGGAATATCTTTAGAATTTTTTATATCCCAATCTATAGTAGAGCTGGGTAAAGCTACGTAAAAAGGTACTTTGTTATCATAAGCTGCTAATGCTTTTAAATAAGTTCCAATTTTATTACAGACATCACCTGTTGATAAAGTTCTATCCGATCCAACAATACACATGTCGACATCTCCTCTTTGCATTAATATTCCTCCTGTATTGTCTGCAATAATAGTATTTGGAATTTTCTCCTCATTTAATTCATAAGAAGTAAGGTTTGCACCTTGATTTCTTGGCCTCGTTTCATCAACCCAAACATGAATTGGAATTCCTTTTTTATATGCATGATAAATTGGAGATGTAGCTGTTCCCCAATTTATTGTTGCGAGCCATCCTGCATTACAATGAGTTAAGATATTAACTGTATCTTTTTTGTTTTTATAAATTTCTTCAATTATCTTCAATCCATTTATTCCAATATTTTCACAAAATTTTTCATCTTCATCACAAATTTCTTTTGCCTCTTTTAAAGCTATATCTAAAATTTTATCACTATTAATACCTAATAATTTTTTCATCATACGGTCTACTGCCCATTTTAAATTAATTGCTGTAGGTCTTGATTGAATTAAATTCTCTGAACCTTTTTTAATAAAATCAGGATCATTATTTTCTTTAACAGTTAAAGCTATTCCATAGGCAGCGGCTCCTCCAATTAATGGAGCACCTCTTACTTCCATTGTTTTAATAGCAATTATTACATCTTTAACTGTTTTAAGATCTTTTATTATAAATTTATGCGGGAGTTTTGTTTGATCGATTATTTTTACAGATTGGCTATTTTTATCAAACCAAATTGTTTTGTATTCTTTGCCATCTATTTTCATTTGGACAGAACTCTTCCTGCTATGTTTTTTAGTTTATTTTTAGTTTGTTTTGTTTGTTTTTCTGGTGCTGTGATAATTGCTAAATCTAAACAATTATTTGTTGGATCTTTTAAGTCAATATAGTCTTCAAAATTATCTATTAAATTTTTAATCATTACTTTTGCTTTTTCTACATTACTCAATAAAACTCTAACAACTTGTTGAACATCAACATTTTCATGATCTGGGTGCCAACAGTCAAAATCTGTAACCATCGAAACTGAAGCATATCTAATCTCAGCTTCTCTTGAAAGTTTTGCCTCTGGCATATTAGTCATACCAATTACATCAGCGTTCCATGATCTATATAAATTTGATTCTGCCAAAGTTGAAAATTGAGGCCCTTCCATAACTACATAAGTTCCATTTCTCTGATAATCTATATTTGATTTTTTAATTGCATCTTCACAAGCACTCATTAAACCATTTGAAGTTGGGTGAGCCATTGAAACATGCGCTACTATTTCATCATCAAAAAATGTTTTATTTCTTGCAAAAGTTCTATCTATAAACTGGTCTACAATTACAAATTTTCCAGGTGACAAGTCTTCTTTTAAAGATCCTACAGCTGAAACTGAAACTATATCAGTTACACCCAATTGCTTTAAAGCATCTATATTTGCTCTAAAATTAATTTTAGATGGAGAAATACAATGACCTCTTCCATGTCTGGGTAAAAAACAAATTTCTTTATCATTATATTTTGTTTTTAAAATATCATCTGATGGTTTACCCCATGGAGTATCTAATCTAATAAACTCTCTATCTTTAAATTCCTCCACATCATAAAGACCACTACCACCAATTATTGCTAATTTATTATTTGCCATATAAAAAAAATTCTTTAAAGATTATATATTATTAATAATTAAAAATGAATTTAAAAAACTTTATAAGATCAATTCCAGATTATCCTAAAAAAGGAATTTTATTTAGAGATATTACAACTTTAATTAAAAATGAAAAAGCTTTTGCGGAATCTATAGATCAAATTATTGAAAGATCAAAAAAATATGAAATTGACAAGATAGCTGCAATAGAATCTAGAGGCTTTGTTTTTGCCTCAGCTGTTTCCTATCTTTTAAAAAAACCTTTTATATTACTTAGAAAAAAAAATAAACTTCCTGCAGAGACTCATTCAGTTGATTTTGAATTAGAGTATGGAACTGCAACAATAGAGGTTCACAAAGATTCAATTGATGACAATGATTCTGTTTTAGTGATAGATGATCTTATTGCAACAGGAGGTACAGCAGAGGCTGCTGCAAAACTTGTTGAAATATCAGGTGGAAATGTTTCTGCTTTTATTTTTGCAATTAATCTTTTTGATTTAGGGGGGTGCAATAATTTAATTAAAAAGGGATATAATGTAGAAAATTTAATGGAATTTCCTGGGCACTAAAGATTTAAATTTTCGGCCTATACCAAGATTTTTTACCTAATATTGCATTAATTATTCCTAAGAATCTCATTTTATAGATTTTTTTTTCATGTTTTTTAAAAATAATAAAATAATAAATATATTTAAATTGTGATGAAACCAATGTTGGAAAAATTTTTAAAAAAGAATTTACATATCCATAATGTTTTTTATTAAAATAAAATTTAGACCACATCCAATGCCAGTTTCTAGAATACTCAATCTCATTTTCATATATAATTGATGGAGACTTACCTCCCAAATGATTAATCTTTGCAGTTTTTAATATGTATATGTTTTGTTTTTCTTTTTTTTTTCTTAAACATAAATCTTCATTTTCTAAATATAAAAAAAAATTTTCATCAAAATAAATATCATTATCAAATTTTCTTTTATCAATTAACATTGCAAAACCATCTACTGAGTCAACATTAATATAATCAAGTTTATTATTGATTGAATCTTTATTTTTAACCTTATAATTAGGGTAATCAATATCATCTGAAATTGGAGCTAAAATAGAATAGTCACTTTTCTCATTAGAAAAATCTATTATTCTTTGAATTGCGTTATTTTCAAATTCAACATCTGGATTTATTATGAAAGCATAATCTGTCTTACATATCTTTATTCCTAAATTATTCCCAGAACCCATTCCTTTATTCTCTTCAATAATTACTTTGATATTTGGATATTTTTTTTCTAAATCTTCTTTAAATTTTTTATCACTGGAATTTTCAATAATAATAATTTTAGATTTCTCTGGCAGTGAATTAATACATTTATGAATTATATGCTCACTTTTAAAAGTAACTATGATAAATGTTAAATTTTTTAAACTTAAAGACATGATTTTTATAAATTACTATATACTTACTATATCTATTAATGTAAAAAAAAATTATGCATAAAATTATTGTAACAGGTGGGCTAGGTTTTATTGGTAGTAACTTAATTCAGCTATTCATTAATAAAAAATATAAGGTAATCAATATAGATAAGGTTACTTATTCTTCTAATTTTTATAATACAAGAGAATTCCAAAAAAACCCAAATTATCAATTTATAAAGTGTGATCTTAATAACAGACCTAAACTAAGTAAAATTATCTTTAAAAATAAACCTGTTGGAATTTTTAATTTAGCTGCTGAAACACATGTTGATAGATCTATAGATGGTCCTGATAGTTTTATTAATAGTAATATTTTAGGCGTTTTTAATCTTCTTGAAATTTTTAGAACATATTCAGCAAAAAATAAAAAAACCAGATTAATTCATATTTCTACAGATGAGGTTTATGGGGATATACTAAGTGGTAGATCAAATGAAAACTTTCCATACAAACCAAGTTCACCTTATGCTGCAAGCAAAGCAGCTTCAGATCATCTAGTTTCTTCTTACGTTAGAACTTATGGAATTCCAGCAATTGTAACAAACTGTTCAAATAATTATGGTCCAAAGCAACATCCCGAAAAACTTATCCCAAAATTAATTTATAATATCCTCAATAATAAATACTTACCAATTTATGGTAATGGAAAAAATTCAAGAGAATGGATTCATGTAGAAGATCACTGTGAAGCTCTTTTTAAAGTTTTTACAAAAGGTAAAAAAGGTGAATTTTATAATATTGGATCCAATAAAAATTTAAACAATCTTGAAATAACTAAATCTTTAATAAAAATTGCAAAAAATAAAATTAAGTTAGGTTCAAATGTTAAGATTAAATTTGTTAAAGACAGACCAGGTCATGACGTTAGATATGCACTAGACAGTAAGAAGATATATAAAAAATTAAGATGGAAAACCAAAATTAACTTTAAAAAAGGATTAGAAAAAACATTTTTGTGGTATCTTCAAAATAATGATTACTACAAATCTATTTCTAAAAACGATATTCATAAAAGACTTGGAAAAGTAAAATAATAGAGAAAAATTGTTCAAATTAATAAAAAATTTAAAACATACTTTCAAAAAATAAATGACTAAATTTGAAAATTATTTAATTTTTGCTCATTATCATTCAGATGGCCTAATTAGAAAGGACCTTCAGAATTTTTTTAAAAAAAATAAAAATATATTCAGAGAAATTGTTTTTATATCAACAAACTTAAAAAAAAGTGAGAAAATTAAAATTTCTCAAAGAATAAAAATCATTAATAGAGAAAATATTGGGTATGATTTTTACTCTTATAAAATTGGTTCTGAATACTTTCTTAAAAAATTTAAAGGAAATTTAAAGAATAAAAAATTTTTTTTTATTAACTCAAGTGTTTTATTTGTTAACTCAGATAAACTAATAAAAATTATTAAATCAATAAAGATTAAAGAAAATCAAATGTGGGGGCTTACAAAGTCTTATGAATTAGCTGAACATGTACAGTCATATTTTTTTTGTTTCTCTGCAACAGTTTTTCAAAATAAAAACATATCAGATTGGTGGAGTAAAATTAAAACTTTAACAAAAAGACAAGATATAATCAATAATTATGAGCTTGGGCTTTCTGATTTAATGATAAAAAATAATATTAAACTTTATTCAATATATAAAAAGAATTTAAGATTGAAATCAAAAAATTTTATTCAAAAAATTAAGCAAAGATATAGAGAGGTTGTCTTAAAAGAAACTAAAATTTATAAAAAAAACCCCACAAATTATTTTTGGGAAGATATTTATTCTAAATTTGGCATTATTAAGATTGAACTTATTAAAAAAAACCCAAATAAAATAGATATAAAGAAACTTAAAATAATTTTTAAAAAAAATAGAAATCTTAAAATTGATGCGTTTAATAATTAAACAAAATATCTCTAAATATGTATGAATTTAATTTCAAGATGTTAATAAGTTGTATAAAATGAATAATATATAATGATAAAAAAAGGAATTATTTTAGCTGGTGGCAATGGAACAAGAATGAGTCCTTTGACAAAAGCAGTAAATAAACAATTACTACCTATTTACGATAAACCATTAATTTTTTATCCTTTGTCAATATTGATGCTTGCAAAAATTAAAGATATTTTAATTATTGTAAATAAAGGACAGTTAGATCAATATAAAAAGTTAATTCCTAATGGAGATAATCTTGGAATAAAAATTACGTACAAAGAACAAAACTCACCAAGAGGATTGCCTGATGCTTTTGTTTTAGGTGAAAAATTTATTGCTAAAGATAATGTTGCAATGATTTTAGGAGATAATTTTTTTTATGGTCAGAATTTAACCCAAAAACTTATTAAGTGTGCAAAATTAAAGGATGGTGCAAGTGTTCTACTTCACACTGTTCAGAAACCTGAGCTTTTTGGAGTAGCAAAAATAAACGATAAAAATAAGATTATTAAAATAGTAGAAAAACCAAAAAAATTTTTTTCTAACCTTGCTATTACAGGATTATATTTTTTTGATAATAAAGTTGTAAAATATGCCAAAAATTTAAAACCCTCTAAAAGAGGTGAGGTTGAAATTATTGATTTATTAATTAAATATCAAAAAAATAAAAAATTAAAAGCTGATTTTATTGGACGTGGTGGTGCTTGGTTAGATACAGGCTCTATTGAAGATTTTTATAAAACAACAGCTTTTGTACAAGCTATAGAAAATAGACAGGGATTAAAAATTGCTTGCTTAGAAGAAATTGCATTTTTGAATAGATGGATCGGTAAAAAAGAAATTAAAAATTCAATCAAATTTTATGGAAACTGTAACTATTCATTGTATTTGAAGAAACTTATTACGTAATGATAATTAAAAATAGAAAAATTAAAATTTTTTTTTTCATTTTTGCTTCTTTTATAGGCTTAATCTCTGTACTAAAAGGTTTTTATGATTCAACTTTTATTAGCTTTGATTTCCATTATTCTCCAACAAAATTAGTTGCTGAAGGAATAAATCACTATCAATATATTCTTGATGGCAAACATGATCATAGTATTGATGATAAGCTTCAATACGCTCAAAATGGAAATTATGCCCATGGATTATTTGTTTTATTGATACCACTAACATGGTTGGATTGGGAAAGTTCTAAAATAGTATGGGCTTTAATCAATATTTTAATATCATTTTTAATACCAATTCTTATATGTAAAAAATTTAATCTATCTAAATACGAAACATTATTCGTATTAATTTTTTTTTTATCAAGCACAATTTTTAGAATTCATATTGGTTATGGTCAGCAGACACTTTTAACTTATTTTTTTTTTATATTACCATTCATTTTCAAGTCAAATTTGACCACAATTTTAAGTGGTATAAGTTTTTTTAAATTTAATATTGGATATGCATTGTTTTTGTACTTTTTGTCTATGAGAGATATTAAAAAAATAACTCTTTCATTAACACCTGCATTAATTGGATGGCTATCTTATAGCTATTTAACAGATACTATATTGATTAAAAGTCTATTAGATCCATTTAAGGTTATTTTGTATTGGAACTCTGACTCAGATCATTTTCCAGTTACAATATTTTCTCTTTTAAAATCCATAAACATGCCCAGAATCATAATAATCATCGTTCCAATAATAATAAGTTTTTTTATTATTCTAAGATTAAAAAAAATTAAAGATGAGCTATTAAAATTGTCTTTAATAAGTTTAAGTGCATTATGTTTTTTACCTCATCAACTTCATGATTATGTACTCTTAGTACCACTTCTAATATTTTCAGTAAAAAACTATAGCGACTTAATTTCAAAAATAAATTTACTTTTTATATTTTATTTTTTTTACTTTTTAAGAATTATTTCCTTTTTTTTTGATACACAGCCATGGGAGTTTCCCTATGGTTATTTTGGATATCTTAACAACTTTATTACAATTATAGTTCTTATTACAAATCTATATTTTATTAAAATCTTATATAAGAAAAGTTTAGACTGAATTATTTTTTAAATTTTCCTAAAACTGTATTTAGAAAAAAACGTAAAGCATAATTTAAATGCACAGAAGACCTTTCAGAACCATATCTTGTTTCTATTGGAATTTCTTTTATTATAAAATTTTCTTTAGTCAGCTTAAGTCTCATATCCAAGTCAAAAAGGAAACCATCATCAAAATTTTTTAACCAAGATCTTTTAACCTTTTTTAAATCATAAAACCAATAACCAGTATGACAGTCTGAAAAAGATGTACTGTAAAAAAAATTAAATAGTTTTGTTAAAAATATATTTCCAATAAATTTATAAATTGGCATTCCACCATTCAAGGCTTTTTTTAAATTTTTCATTCTAGATCCAGTAACAGATGCCGATTTACTTTTAACAAGTATCTTCATCATTTCTTTTAAATATTTTGGACTATATTGATTATCACCATGTATCATAGCGGCATAATCATATTTATTCTTATATGCATAAGACATGCATTTTTTAATATTTGCACCATATCCAATATTTTTAGGATTAAAATTTAATACAATTTTCTTATTTTTTTTTTTAGCATAGTGAATATGGGCTTTGGTATTGTCATTTGAAAAATCGTCACTAATTAAAATTCTATAGTCATATTTTTTAAAAAAATTTAAAGGGATTTCATTTATAACTCTCCCAATTCTATAAGAAGCCTTATAGGATACGATAAATAATAAAATTTTCATAAAAAAGTAACTTATGATAAGTATTAAAAAAAATGAACATAAAAAAAATTTAATTTCTTTTAAACCATATGAAAATGATGAATTGTAATCAATTTTCTAAGAGATATGAGTGAGAATTTAATTGAAAGCACAAAAGAGAGATAAGATAATGAAAAGAATATAAAAACATGAAGTTACTTAAAACAAAAATTCTCGGCCCTAAAATTATTAAATCTCAAATTTTTAAAGATAGAAGAGGATTTTTAAAAGAAACCTATAGAAAAAATATTTTAAATAATATTGATTTTCCATTTGATGTAATGTCGTATTCAAAAAAAAATGTTTTAAGAGGTTTACATATTCAGATTAAAAATTCACAAGCTAAAATAATAACTGTTACACATGGAACAATTATAGATATTGCGGTTGATTTAAGAAAAAGATCAAAAACATTTGGTAAATATGTTGCTATAAAAATATCAGATAAAGATGATTTTTCATTTTACATACCAAAAGGATTTGCTCACGGTTTTTTATGCTTATCAAATGAGTGTACTGTTAATTATAAATGTTCAGAATACAGAGATCAAAAGTCAGAAAAAACTTTAGCATGGAATGATCAGGAAGTGGCTATAAAATGGTCTATAAAAAAACCCATTCTATCAAATAAAGATAAAAACCTCGGCCTTAATTTAAAAGATTTTCTAAAGTTTTAGAATAATGAATAAAAAATTTTTAGATCTTGGTTATCACCCACTAGCAAATAGATACTTAAAAAAATTTAAAAAATTATCAATAAAAAAGGGTGAACTTTATAAACTTGGTGTTGGTTTTAATACTAAAACTAAGCTTGTTTCTTTGATAAAAAAAATTCCAGATAAAAAAATGTTTGATAAAAATTATCCATATAGATCATCTATGTCTAAAACAATGATTAATTCTTTTAAAAAATTATCTATTAAAATTAAAAAAAAATTTAAACCAAAGTTATTTCTTGAAATTGGGAGTAACGATGGTGCTTTAATTCAAAACTTCAATAAAAATAAAGTTGTTTGTGTTGAACCATGCTCAAATTTAGCCAAAATTACAAAAAAAAAGGGTTATTATACATATGATAATTACTGGAATTTTGATTTAGCAAAAAGAATTAAGAAAAAATTTGACTATATTGATGTTATCTATTCATCAAATACTTTAACACATATCAATAATCTTAATGAGGTATTTAAATCAATTTCCCTTATACTTAATAAGAATGGAGTTTTAATTATTGAAGATCCATCTTTTTTAGAATGTATTAAGAAGGGTTCATATGACCAATTTTATAATGAACATATCTATGTTTTTTCTGCACTGGCAGTAAAAAATATAATCAAAAAATACAATCTTGAACTCTTTGATATAGAAACATTAAACACACACGGTGGATCTTTAAGATATTATATAAAAAAAAAAGATAATAAAAATATCAGGATCAAAACTAGTGTAAATAATCAGCTATCTAAAGAAATACGATTTGGATTAAATAATTTTAGAACTTATAAAAAGTTTTCAGAAAATGTAAAAAAATCAAAGGAAAGTTTAATAAAGATTCTTACAAAAGTTAAAAAAGATAATCACGCTATTATTGGATATTGTGCAACTGCAAAAGCTTCAACGGTATTAAATTATTGTAATATCAATAAGGATATTATTGATTTTTTTGTTGATACAACACCCGATAAAATCAATAGATTTATGCCAGGGAAAAATATTAGAATTTTACCATATAATAAGAAATTGATTGATAAAAATAAATACATATATCTTGGAGCTTGGAATTTTAAAAATGAAATATTTAAAAAAGAAAATGAATTTATACGTAAGGGTGGAAAATTTATCACTCATATTCCAAAACCAAAAATACTTTAAATATGAAATACTTTTTAATTAACGATGATAAACAACTATGATTAAAAAAAGAATATTAGTTACGGGTGGTAATGGAAGATTTGCTAGCGTACTCAAGAAAAAAAATAAAATATTAAATTTAATTTATGCATCCAAAAAAGAATGCAATATACTAGACATAAGATCTGTTAATAAAATTATTAAAAAGACTAAACCTGAAATAATTTTACACTGTGGTGGCTTATCAAGACCTATGGATATTCATGAAAAGGATATTACAAAAAGTATAGATCTAAATATTATAGGTACGGCTAATTTAACCACTGTATGTGCACAAAATAATATAAAATTAATTTATTTTTCCACCGGATATGTTTATGAATGCACTAAAGGAAATTACTCAGAAACAGACCCCGTAAAACCTTTTAATAATTACGGTCTATCAAAACTAGGTGGTGAATGTGCTGTTATGATGTATAAAAATTCACTTATTTTAAGAATTACAATGACTGAAAAACCCTTTTTACATAAAAAAGCATTTTCAAATTTAAAAACAAATTTTATGTATCATGAGGATCTAGTCAAAATGTTACCAAAACTAATTAATAAATATGGTATAATTAATGTTGGTGGTAAATCACAGTCAGTCTATAATTTTGCTAAAAAAACTAAACCCAATATTAAAAAAATAATCGCTAATAAAATGACTGGATTACCCTTAAATCAAACAATGAATTTAAAAAAATTAAAAAATATTTTATCTTAGATTGTTTAATTAAACCTATCGTTTAAAAACAAAAGAATATATTGCACACATTCTTGCAACATTTTTTAATGATTTCTTAAAATTTAATATTAAAAGATATGTGATACTTCTAAAAAGATATAAAAAAAATTTTCTCTTTAATTGAAAGCTTTTTTTATCAACTTTAAAATAATAATATGATGATAAAATATGATATTTTTGTTGAATAAAATAATTCAGATAATTTTGCCTAGTCCCTGTACTTCTATGATGGATTGCTTTACTAGTCGTAATTTTAATCATTGATATCTTATTAAGTCTTAAACGACGACAAACTTCAAAATCTTCCCAATATAAAAAGATATTTTTATCCATAAAGCCAATTTTTTTTATAATCTTATTATTTAAAAGCCAAATTGCACCCCAACTAATATTAATACAAGTATCACCTTCTATAAATCTATTCGATAGTTTGATATTTATTTCATCCTCATGAAAATTTCTTTTAATTCCACTCTCAAATTCTGGTAAGTTTTCTAAATAATCATCATTAACATTTTTTTCATTAAATACAGTTGGCACAATAATACCAGCATTATCATAAAAAATTGCTTTATTTATTAATTCTAAAATATTCTCTTTTGTTACAAGCACATCTGCTCCTAGCATTAACGAGTATTCCGTTTTAACAAATTTCAGTGCAAAATTTGCAGCTCTACCGTAGCCAAGATTTTTTTTAGAATTTATAAATTTGATTAAATTTTTATATTTTTTAATTCTATCAATTATTTTTTTTTCCGTTTTGCCATTATTAATAACTATAAGCTTGACTGATTTTATATTATTTAAGCATTCAAAAATGTTTTCAGAAACATTGTATAAAACCATTACTACAGTAATTTTTGATAACATTTATTTACCAATCGTATTTAAAATATTTCTGGTAGCGGGAAGTGGAATCGAACCACTGACCTCAGGCTTATGAGTCCTGCGCTCTAACCGACTGAGCTACCCCGCCACTTAATTATTGTTGATTTATAATAGATTTTTATTTTAGTGCAATCAAGATTATACTAACGTACTGAAATATATTAATTTAAAAAAATGACAAAATTTCACTTTAAACCATCAAACAAAGGTTTATTAAAATTTAGAGATAACTACTATTCTCAAAATGGAGAAGATGGAATTATATTAGAATTAATTAAAAGATTAGATTTAAATAAGTTAGAAGTTTGTGAATTTGGTGCTTGGAATGGAGTCCACTTGTCAAATACATTTAATCTCATCAAAAATTATAATGCTAAAGCAGTGCTTATAGAGGGTGATGAAGAAAAATTTAAAGATTTAATAAAAACCTCAAAATCTTATAAAAATATTACTCCAATACAAGCTTATATAAACATCAAAGAAAATTCTTTAGATAAAATACTTTCAAATACGTTCCTGAAAAAAGATTTTGATATTCTTTCTATAGATATTGACTCTAACGATTTAGAAATTTGGGAATCTTTGAATAATTATTCACCTAAAATTGTAATTATAGAAATTCAATCAAATATTCTTCCTGGAATAATCGAAAGATACAACTATGAGAATAAGACTTTTAATTCTTTTACATCAACTATTAAAAGTGGAATAAATAAAGGTTATACTGCAGTAGCACATACTGGTAATTTATTATTTGTAAGAAATGACTATCTAAATAAAGTTAACTTAGAAAAGAATTTGATAGATAATAGTGAAAAACTTTTTATATATGACTGGGTAAATAAAGATCGGACTAAAAGATATTTAAAAAAAATTTTACCTAAGGTTATAGTGTCTATTTTGAAGATCTTAAAAAAATATTTTATTAGACTTTTTAGTTTATAATTTTTTAAAATATATTTATTTTACAAGCGTCACAAAAATTCCCATAATACCTATTAGGGATACGCCTGAACTAAAAAAGCCCTCGCTAGTGGTCGGACTAACAAGGGCTCTGTTAATTATTACGATTAGATGAATGAAGATGTGAATTAACGTACACTGAACAAGGATAACGACCACTGACCTCAGGCTTATGAGTCCTGCGCTCTAACCGACTGAGCTACCCCGCCACTTAATTATCGTTGTGTTATAATAGATTTTATTTTCTGTCCAATCAAGTATTTGCCTGATTTCCTTACTCACTGTGACTAAAGTATGACAAGAATATATGGCTTTTTAGTGTGCCAAGATTTAAGTTAACGTCTAGAAAAATGAGTAAACCAATCAACTTCCTAAAACTTTCGTGGATAATTTTCTCTGTTGTATCAGTTGGATTTTTAATATCTTTTGGAGTAACCAAATATCAAAGTAGAGTTATTGATGAGCCTAGTTGGATGCTATGTGAAGCAGACAAAGGGTTGAAAAAACCACAGTATATCAAATTCCATAATACAAAAAAGGTTATTTATAATATTTATCAACAGAGGTGGGTAGAGGATATGACATCTATGGACATCATTAAGTCAAAGGGGAAAGAAGCTAGACCTACTATAGAGATACATGAGGATAAGACGCGGTTCACTAAAACTATTTATAAAAGAAAACAGTTTCTTATTTATGTTTCAGATAAGTATTATGTTT
>Ga0209709_10001535_pt1 | contig 21189 bp, 18 predicted proteins | sample ArcticOcean_MG_C_2_FD_187435 | JGI IMG/M metagenome (GOLD analysis project Ga0209709, IMG submission 187435) | Marine microbial communities from western Arctic Ocean - ArcticOcean_MG_CB4_136 (SPAdes) (version 2) | ecosystem: Environmental > Aquatic > Marine > Oceanic | place: Arctic Ocean...
CAAAAGTAGCCGGTTCTGTCAGCGGAGGCTGTATCGAAGGGGCGGTTATCGAAGAAGCCCTGGATGCACTGGAAAGCGGTGAATCACGCCGACTCAGCTTCGGAGTTGAAGACGATCTGGCCTTGTCAGTTGGTTTGTCCTGTGGAGGAGAAGTGTCGGTGCTGCTTGAAAAACATTGGGCCTTATCAACAGATCCAAACACAAAAAAAGTTTGGGACACACTTCAAGACTGCATCCGTAACAATATTCCGGCAGTTTTATTTTCACCACTTCCTCCTGAAAATGGATCTTCCGGCGAAAATAAATCTCCGCAGTTAATACTTCCTGAAGCCGAAAATGTAGTTGATTTACAAAATAATCACGAAGAAGCCATCGCTCTAGCAGAAGAAGCCTATAAAGAGCGAGAAAACAGGATTGTGGAAATTGGTGGAGAAGAATTTTTTATTCAGGTTTTTCCACGCCGGGATCAGTTGCTGATTATTGGTGCAGGACATATCACAATTCCGCTGGTACGTTTTGCAATGGATTTGGATTTCCTGACTGTCGTGATTGATCCACGTACTGTTTTTGCCAATCCGGAGCGCTTTCCTGTTCCTCCGGATCAGCTCATTTCAAAGTGGCCGGATGATGTTTTGCCGGACTTTCCACTCAACGAGGACACATATGCCATTTTGCTCACGCACGATCCTAAAATTGACGACCCCGCTTTACACATTTTACTCAAGAATAATCTGCCATATATCGGTGCTCTGGGCAGTAGCCGGACTCATGCAAAACGTTGCGCGCGCTTAGAAGAAGCTGGATTTGATGCTGCTTCAATAGCACAAATCAAAGGTCCCGCAGGTGCGGACATCGGTGCCCAGACTGCAGCCGAAATTGCACTCAGCATGATTACAGAAGTCGTGGCGGCCAAACATGGGAAACTGTAGCTGTTAAAATTTTGCCACTAAGAGTACAAAACGATTACGGAACAATCCAGCCTTTGGAACGTTCAACTGCACGGCTCCAATTTTTCATGCTTTGTGCCGCTTCATTTTTGGAAAGTTGCGGCGTAAATGTTTTTTCTTCCTGCCAAAGGCTCCGGATTTGTGCCTGATCTTTCCAGACACCGACTGCCAAACCAGCCAGAAATGCAGAACCCATTGCAGTAGTTTCAAGAACCTGTGGTCGTGTAACTTTAAGTCCTAATAAATCTGCCTGGAACTGACAAAGAAAATTATTGGCCGCGGCGCCTCCGTCAATCCGAAGTTCTTTGACTTCTGTTCCGGTATCTTTGGCAATGCTGCTGAGAACCTCCGCTGATTGAAATGCGATTGCTTCCAGAGATGCCCGGACGATGTGATTGCGGTTTGTATCACGGGTCAGGCCAACGATTGTTCCCCTGGCGTATGGATCCCAATGTGGAGCCCCAAGACCGACAAAGGCAGGAACCACAAAAACACCTCCGGAGTCCGGAACTGATTCGGCCATGGCCTGAGTTTCAGCAGCATCCTCAAAAAGCTGTAGACCGTCTCGCAGCCACTGCACCAGAGCACCGGCGATAAAGACTGAACCTTCGAGCGCATAAGTTACTTTATCACCAATTTGCCAGGCGATGGTGGTCAGCAATCCGTTTTTGGAATACACCAGTTCTGAACCGGTATTGGAAATCATGAAACAACCCGTACCATAAGTGTTTTTGGCCATCCCAGGTTCAAAACAAGCTTGTCCAAAAAGGGCTGCCTGTTGATCTCCGGCAACACCGGCAATGGGCGCTTCGCCTCCAAACAGTTCAGGATTTATCGTGGCAATCACTCCGCTTGATGGTTTAACTTCCGGCAGAGTTTCGCGTGGAATCCCAAATCGTGCAAGAATTTCATTGTCCCATTCACAAGCTTCGATATTGAAAACAAGTGTTCTCGAAGCATTGCTGATTTCTGTAACGTGAACTCGCCCACCAGTCAATTTCCAGATCAACCAGGAATCAACTGTACCGAAACAGAGTTTGCCCTGATCCGCAAGTTTACGAGCCTGAGGGACATTTTCCAGAATCCAGCGCATTTTGGTTCCGGAAAAATATGGATCCGTTACTAAACCGGTACTCTTTCGCAAATGACTGTCAAAGCCTTCCGCCTTTAATTCCTCACAAAAATCAGCGGTACGCCTGCACTGCCAGTTGATAGCCGGACCAATTGCATCTCCAGTATTTCTATTCCAGGCAATCGTGCTTTCTCGCTGATTGGTAATTCCAACTGCAGAAATGTCTTTCATCGACAATTGTGCATGTTCCAAAGCGACTTCGATGGTTTGACGCTGGCTACTCCAGATTTCTTCTGGAACCTGCTCAACCCAGCCGGATTGGGGATAATGACAGGCCAACGGAGCATTTGCTTGGGCAACAATTTTTCCGTTTTCATTAAACAGAATGGTACGTGAACTGGTGGTGCCCTGATCCAGAGCCATAATAATTTGTGACATATTTCCCCTCTATTAGGTTATGGAATTAAGGAGAACAATTGCCTGAGCCGCGATACCCTCTTCGCGGCCGATGAGACCCAGCCGTTCTGTTGTTGTTGCCTTGATAGAAACTTGTTCCATCTTAATCTTGAGGGCAGAAGCAAGGTTTGTTCTCATTTCCATGAGATGGGGAGCCATTTTTGGTTTTTCTGCCATGATGATGCTGTCAAGATTTGTACATATAAAGCCCTTTTCCTCAACTAAACACTGAACGTGTCTGAGAAGTTCCATGCTGTTTGCATCTTTAAATTTTTCATCCGTGTCTGGAAAGTACTGTCCGATGTCTCCCAGGGCTAGTGCACCTAAGAAGGCATCCATAACAGCATGCACAAGGACATCTGCATCCGAGTGTCCTAGGAGACCTTTTTGATGAGGAATATGAACACCTCCTATAATCAGCAGCCTATCCTCAGCAAGTGCGTGTACATCAAAACCAATTCCTGTTCTATACATTCTTATACTAGTTTATACCTGTTAAGTATTTTTAACTCGTGAGTCATGTGTAATTGAAAATGCAATATCCCTTGCACTAATTCGGGGTGACACAACAAAACTAATGACTGTAGAGATATTTTTAAAGAAAAAATGATTATAACATCCTAAAAATAAAATAGAAATGTGCTTGACAATGTTTATAATTATATGCTACAAAATATGGTTTAGCTTAATTAATTTTTTTGCAAAAAAGGGTTTCCTCAGATGGATTTCAAACAAGCAATAATTGAAAACGCATGGGGTGGTATCAGCGTGGATTACGGGATGCTGCACCTGCAGCTTGCTACGCCTGCCGCGGTACTGGTCATAATTTGTATTATGATTTTTACTCTTAATAAGCTTCTTTTTCAACCAGTTATACGAACCCTGGATAATCGTAAAGAAATTATTACCAAAAGTCAAAAACGTGTTGTTCAGGTCGAAGGTGAAGTTGAACGTCTCAAGCAAGATTTTCAACAAAAATTGAATGAGGTGAGATCTGAAGTTCTCCATCTTCGAAATGTTGGACATGAAAAAGGGATGGCCTCAAGAGAGTCCATGATCCTTGAGGAAAGAAAGACTCTACAGGAAGAGTTTGAAAATAATTTTGATGAACTTTCTAAAGAAATAAAAGCTACTAAGACCAGTTTTGCAAAACTGAATAAAGAGTTATCTGCTGCAATCAGCAAGCAGCTGTTAAGCTGAAAAAAGTACTCTGTCAGTGCATAACAAAATAAGCAATTCAGGCAATCACATTTGAACCACCGGAATTGTACGGATGTTCCTCTCAGTCAGTATCACTTGTTGAAAACAATGATACAGTGAAAAAAATGATGCGACTTTTTATATTTGTACTGTTTGCCTCTTTCTGGAGCACTGCTCTATACGCAGCTGGAGGAGGCGATGACGGCTCACCTTTAATGGACTTTATCTGGAAAACACTCAATGTTACTGTACTAGTTGCAATCATTTACAAATTTGCCAGGAAACCTGTAGCATCAGCACTCAACAGTACTGCTCAGTCTGCAAAGCAAGTGGTTGACGATGCAAGAATTGCTGAAGAAAAAATCACTTCCGAATTAAGTGGAATGCGTATTCAAATATCTGCCCTTGAAAAAGAGGCTGTTGAAATGGTGGCATCTGCAAAAAAGGATGCTGAAAATGAAAAAGCTCGAATCATTGAAGAAGGCAGACAAGAACTAGTCCGCATGAAGGAACAGGCTCGATTTACCCTGGAACAAGAACGCAGAAAAGCAGAAGATGTTTTGCGTAACTGGATTGCCGAGGAAAGTGTCAGGTTGGCTGAAGGAAAGTTAAAAAAGGAAATGAATCAAAAGTATCAGGCAAAAATGGTAACCGATTATATGAATCAACTCAAACAGTCTGAAGGAGCCGCTTGAGCCAGGGAGTCATTGCACGGCGCTACGCCAAGGCCTTAATTAATTTAGCAGAAAAAGACCTTGAAAATACAGGTAAAAGTTTGACTGCATTAGCCGATGTTTATTCAAACTCCACAGAGTTAAGTGAAGTCCTTTCAGACACTAAAGTTTCCTCACAGATCAAGCAAAATATACTGAAAAGTATCCTAAAAAAAATAAAAGTTTCTAAACTTGTTGACACATTCATCCGCTACCTTTTGGCCAAGCGCAGGATAGTATTGCTCCCAAATATTGAGCGGGCTTTTAATTTGTTTTTACAAGAGAAACTAGGCCGTATTGAGGCCGGAATAACTGTGGCACAAGAAATATCCGAAGTAACTGTTGGCAAATTGGAAAAAGCTATTTCGAGGTATTCTGGAAAAGAAGTCACAGTTAAAATTACCATCGACCCTGCCATCATAGGCGGAATCGTGACGCGTATCGGTTCCGTGGTAATTGATGGGAGTATTCACACGCAGTTAAATCAGATTCGACAATCAATTATCAGAGGCTGAGTGGCTATGAAAATCCGAGCAGAAGAAATTAGTAAAATTATTCAACAGCAAGTTGAAAACTTTGACAAAAAAGCTACCAAATCAGAGGTCGGTACTGTGTTGGAAGTTGGAGACGGAATTGCCCGTGTTGATGGCTTGGACAATGTCCAAGCCGGGGAACTCGTAGAGTTTCCAGGTGAAATTACAGGCATGGCTCTAAACCTTCAAGAAGATAACGTAGGAGTTGTAATATTTGGAAGCGACCGCACCATCAAAGAGGGTGACGAAGTTAAGCGAACAAAGCGAATTGCAGAAATTCCTGTGGGCGAAGGCCTGCTGGGAAGAGTTGTCGATCCTCTTGGAAAGCCTATTGACGGTAAAGGTCCAATTGCTACTACAGAAACACGTTTGATTGAAACTATTGCTCCAGGCATTGTTGACAGAAAATCTGTGCATGAACCAATGCAAACAGGACTGAAGGCGATTGACTCAATGGTTCCAATCGGTCGTGGTCAGCGGGAATTAATTATTGGCGACAGACAGTCTGGAAAAACAGCAATTGCCATTGACACCATCATTAATCAAAAAGGTGGTGATGTAATCTGCATCTATGTTGGAATTGGTCAAAAACGATCTACAATGGCTCAGATTGTTCAAAGACTGGAAAACGAAGGGGCTATGGAACACACAATTGTTGTTTCATCAACAGCTTCCGAACCTGCTCCATTACAGTTTTTAGCTCCATACTCAGGTGTGAGCATCGGCGAATATTTCCGTGATAAGGGACAGCACGTGCTCTGTGTTTATGATGATCTCTCCAAGCAGGCAGTTGCCTACCGTCAGCTATCTTTGCTGCTGAGACGACCGCCTGGACGTGAGGCTTATCCAGGTGACGTTTTTTATCTTCACAGCCGTTTACTTGAACGATCCTGCAAATTGAGTGATAAACGCGGCGCAGGCTCTTTAACTGCCCTGCCAATTATTGAGACTCAGGCCGGAGACGTTTCTGCATATATTCCAACTAACGTAATTTCAATTACAGATGGACAAATTTTTCTGAGCACCGATCTTTTCAACTCTGGAATCCGTCCTGCAATTAACGTAGGTCTGTCGGTTTCCCGTGTTGGTGGTGCAGCCCAGGTAAAGGCAATGAAACAGGTTGCCGGAACTTTACGTCTAGACCTGGCCCAGTATAGAGAAAAAGAAGCCTTTGCACAGTTTGGAAGTGACTTAGATATGGCTACCCAACGACAATTGGCACGAGGACAGCGTTTGGTGGAAATCCTCAAGCAACCACAATACAAACCAATGCCTTGGGTGGACCAAGTTCTTTCAATTTTTTCTGTAACCAATGGATTTTTAGATGATCAGCCGATAAGTGCCCTGAGTAAATATGAGTCTGAATTTCTGACTTTTATCAAAACGAATAAAGCTGATTTACGTAAATCAATTGAGAAGGCAAACAAAATTGATGACTCTGACGAAGCTGAGCTGAAGTCTGCTTTGGATGAATTTACCCAGGCTTTTTCGGCCTAACACACCGTGCATTAATTTAGAATGGCCAGCCTAAAGGATATACGTAAACGCATTGACAGTGTAAAAAGAACTCAGAAAACTACCAGCGCCATGAAAATGGTGTCTGCTGCAAAACTGAGACGCTCTGAAAGTGCCATTCGGGAAGCAACACCTTATGCAAATAAGCTGAAGAGTGTCGTTTCTTCGCTCAGCACACGTTTCGACGGTAAGGATCAGGACACTGGCTTTGGCCTTCTCTTCAAGAATAGCGGCGGTAAACGTACAGGTGTAATTTTAATTACAAGTGACCGCGGTCTATGTGGAGGTTTCAACTCAAATCTCTCTAAAGCTTTAGCTCGGCAGCTAGCAGACGAGGAAGTTGAGTGTGCTGAGTTTGTGATCCTTGGTCGCAAAGGAAACGAATTTTTCAAACGGTCAGCTCACAACATTCTGGCTAACCATACTGGGACTCCTCCTGGGGAACAGCTGGTTCTTGTCCGTGATATTGTGAGTAAATTGACCAGTCGTTTTGAAGCCGGCGAGTTAGATCAGGTCATTCTTGCATACAATCATTATGTGAGTGTGATTGCCCAGGTTCCAGTTATTGAACAACTCTTGCCAATAACACCGCCTGAAACGGAAATAGCAGATGAGCGGGATATTATATTTGAACCTTCTCCACAAGATATTCTGGAGTCGCTTCTAAAAAAATATGTCCAGAATCAGGTATATGTTTCCTGGCTTGATACTATCGCCGGAGAACATGCTGCGCGTATGACATCAATGGATGCAGCAACCAAGAATGCAGGAGAAATGATTGAAAAATTACAATTACATTATAACCGAAGCAGACAGGCGGCGATCACAAGTGAGTTAATCGAAATTATAAGCGGAGCAGAAAGTATATAAAGTTGAAAATAATTATCCACCTAACTAAACAAAGAGGAAACAATGAGCACAGGTAAGATCGTCCAGGTGATGGGACCCGTCGTTGACGTGGCATTTGAATCCGGAGACCTCCCTGAAATTTTCACAGCACTGGAAATCCAGCAAAAAGAAGGCGAACGGGTTATTTGCGAGGTACAGCAGCATCTTGGAGAAAGTACTGTACGTACTGTCTCAATGGGATCAACCGACGGTCTTTCCCGTGGAATGGACGTGAAGGATTTGGGTGAAACAATTACTACACCTGTTGGTAAAGCAGTGCTGGGACGGATTATTAATGTAACAGGCGATCCAATAGACGAAGCCGGTCCGATTAAGACAGATGTACGGTGGTCAATTCACCGCGATGCTCCTGCATTTGATGAACAGGAAACTGAGGCACAAATGCTCGTAACTGGAGTCAAAGTTATGGATCTGCTCTGTCCCTTTCTCAAAGGCGGTAAAATCGGTTTATTCGGTGGTGCCGGAGTCGGAAAAACTGTGGTGATCATGGAACTGATCCGAAACATTGCCGCAGAGCATGGTGGATTTTCTGTTTTTGCAGGAGTTGGTGAACGTACACGTGAGGGGAATGATCTCTGGAACGAAATGAAAGATTCCGGTGTGCTGGACAAAACCAGCCTTGTTTACGGACAAATGAATGAACCTCCCGGGGCACGAGCACGTGTAGGATTGACAGGTTTGACTGTTGCAGAATATTTCCGTGACGAAGAAGGTGCAGATGTGTTAATGTTCATCGACAATATTTTCCGCTTTACACAGGCAGGTTCGGAAGTTTCCGCTTTGCTTGGTCGTATTCCTTCTGCAGTGGGTTACCAGCCTACTCTTTCCACAGAAATGGGGAATTTGCAGGAACGGATTACGTCAACCAGTAAAGGTTCTATTACTTCTGTACAGGCAGTTTATGTTCCTGCAGATGACTTGACTGACCCTGCACCTGCAACGACATTTTCGCATCTGGACGCAACCGTGGTTTTAAGCCGTGCGATTACTGAACTTGGAATTTACCCTGCAGTTGATCCTCTAGATTCTACTTCACGGATTCTTGCAGCGGATATTGTTGGCGAAGAGCACTATAAAATTGCACACGAAGTGCAAATACTGTTGCAGCGCTACAAAGATTTACAGGACATTATTGCAATTCTCGGTATGGATGAATTATCTGAAGAAGACAAGGACGTTGTGAGCCGAGCCAGAAAAGTGCAGAGATTTTTATCGCAGCCTTTCTTTGTTGCAGAAACATTTACCGGAACCGCTGGTGAGTATGTGGACATAAAAGATACCATCCGGGGATTCAAGGAAATTCTTGAAGGAAAACACGATGAACTTCCAGAACAGGCTTTCTACATGGTTGGTGGAATTGAGCAAGTGCTGGAAAAAGCCAATAAAATGAATAACTGATGTCCGACCAACTCAATCTTGAAGTAGTAACACCTCATCGTACAGTCTTGGTTGAGGATGTAGATTCAGTGACATTACCTGGTATTGAAGGTGAATTAGGGATCCTGCCTGAGCATATCCCTTTGCTGACCACCCTTGATACCGGAATTATGTCCTATAAAAACAGCAGCGGAAAGACATATGCAATTGCTGTTCACTGGGGCTATGCTCAGGTTGAAGGAAACAGCGTGAGAGTCCTGGCAGAATTAGCTGAAACTGCAGATGAAATTGACATAGACCGCGCAAAAGATGCAGAAAAAAAAGCTAAGGACATTCTCCTCACCGGTGCTCCTACAACTTCCAGTTGGGAGGAAGAGGAAAGTCGGCAGAATAAATATGAAGGTAAATTGAAACGCTCAATTGTACGTCAAAAAGTAGCACAGTTTCTCTAAGCTACGAAGCATTGATTCAGGTTTTGATTAATGCTCATGAACTCTGAAACTTAGTTGCCAATGTTTTCCGGAATTTCTTCTGCTCATTGTTAAATAACTGAATTCTTCATTCAGGTCCCACACAGTATTCAAGGTTAAAAAATCAGCTTCCTTCAAGTCTAATTCCTGAGCACTGTATTTTGTGCAAATTCCTGTTATTCAAGTACAATAATTCATCTCCCAATAAAAATATCCCTACTGTCATAATTCTTGCAGGATGTATCTAAAGGACTTTTAAAAACCTCATTCAGATATTTCTGATATAAAAAAGTAATGCTGGAAGACAAAACAATTACAAGACCAATCCTCAGGAGTTTTCAGGATAATTTAATCCAGAGACTTGGACCAGACGAAGGGAGAGCGCTAGATGTACTTGGTAAGGACTTTTTTTATCTGGTAGATCAGCTTGCAGCTAAACTTTTTGAACAACATGAAAAAGACGCTCCTCTGTTAGATTTGAGTGAATCAGAATTCCCTTGGGAACTTCAGGTTTTCGCAAATCAATTTTTACGAGAATGTGCACAATCTTCTTGGCAGTTGACTCATTTTTGTCAGGGTTTAAGAAATAAACTAGAAGATACAGAGTTTGACCAGGAGTTCTGGAAAATACTTGATGAAGCATACCAGCATCATTTTTACGTTACAGACAGTAAAAATCATTATCTTGTCTAAGTAAAATATTTATCACCTCATGCCTTCAGATACCAAAGAAATTTCAAAACAAAACGATCCCTTAACTTTAACCAGATCAACTACCTGGACTGAATCATGGATGGCCTCTCCCGGCCCCGTAACTGTTACAGAACATATAAATTTGTTTATTAAAGGTTTGGGAATGGGTACTGCTGATATTGTTCCGGGAGTTTCCGGAGGCACTATTGCATTTATAACTGGTATTTATCACAGCCTACTGACAGCAATTTCCTCAATTAATGGCAAATTATTCTGGCAAGCACTCAGACTGCGTTTCAAAGAAGCATTAGCAGAACTCCATCTACGTTTCCTGATCACACTGGTTTCAGGAATTGCGGTTGCCTTAATCAGTACTGCACACCTGATGCACTACCTGCTGACAGAACATCCGGTACCAACGTGGTCCATCTTTTTTGGTTTGATCACTGCTTCAATTTTGGTGGTAGGCCATTCTATCAATAATCGTGTTACCAGTTTCCCTGCCTTAGCTTTAGGTACTCTGCTGGCCTACGGAATTACCGGGCTGATTCCGCTGCATACTCCAGAAGAACCCTGGTATATTTTTTTCAGCGGAATGATTGCAATTTGTGCCATGATTCTTCCGGGATTGAGCGGTTCGTTTATTCTGCTTATTTTAGGAAAATATGTTTTTATTACATCAGCTTTGAGAAATCCATTTGCTCAGGACAATCTGGAAATCATCCTCATTTTCATTGCCGGATGCTTAATTGGAATTATAGGATTTTCACGTTTCTTACGTTTCGCACTGGAGCGCTGGCATGATTTCACATTAGCCCTCCTCACCGGCTTCATGATTGGTGCAATGCGGAAAGTCTGGCCTTGGAAAATTACTTTGGAAAGTCAAATAATCCGGGATAAAGAACATGTCCTCCGGGAAGAAAACGTCTGGCCGTTAGTCAATACGGAATTATGGATCTCAATTCTGCTGATGGGAGTCGGTTTCGCTTCAGTAATACTTTTGAATAATATTTCCAAAAACCGTGCAGAGGATTAAACTGTTTCCTCCAAATCTTTTAGCAAAATCCTTAGAGAGTCCTGCAGAACTTCACGCATTTCAGCCTGTTCCACAGGTTTTTCGCAAGCAACAAAACTATCACAATAATGCGAAATTGTTTGCAGAGACTCATGAATTTTGTCTGGAGTCATCTGGAATTTATTCGCCGAAATTTCTATTTCGGTATTTACATCTTCCAACTCCATCTGCTCCAGGGCCTGTCTTTCACGTACCCGCTTCAGTGTCTCCCGCAGTTCTCTGATACTCGGCGCAGACTTTTCTCCTCGCGCTTCCTGCCAAATCTCTTCACGTTCTGCCGGAGTTTTACAACTGCTCAAAAGATATGCTCCGGAAGCAGTGTACCGTCCGATCAGTTCCGGATTTGCTGAATAAACATCTGCCACCTTTCGGCACTGCATAGCAGAAGAGTAGGGCATATTAATATTTTCTGCATACCAGGATCTTATTTGCTCTGTATTGAGTTTAGATTCCTTGAGCATAGAATGCAGCGAAATTAAATGCAGCCCAAGTAAAAAATAATCATCAGCAATATTTTCAATAAATTTATTTATCCGGCTTACCACCTTCTGCACCTGAGGAGAACTTTTTTTGGTAGAATTCTCTACAGTGTCCAAGTTTAACTCCGGAAGGAAAAAATCAGTTTTGATCCGCCCAACCGGCAGAGTTGAACTTGCCGGAATCGATTTAGGATCCTGTGCACCTTCCTGTCGAATTTCACGTTGTGAATTTAAATTAAATTTTAGTGCTTTTGACATGATAATTTAGAATAAGAAGGCCTGGTTTTAACCTGATTTGCGTTCATCAAGACCGCAAAAATAATCTTATAGAATATCCAATAGAAAATTAAAGCAGATTAACTTGTAGAAAGTCAATAATCACCGAGAATCCTTCTGTCTCTGGATGATCCTACGCATTATTTCCCTGCAAAGCTGGTCGTACATTTCTGCTCCGCGGGTGCGACCATTCCTGTAATCAAAAATATTTTGCTGAAATGCAGGTGCTTCCTGAATTGAAACAGATTCTTCAATCACCCCTTTAAACAGTAAATTAGACCACCTTTCCCGAAGTCCTTCAGTTATTGTTTGCGAAAGGTTTGTCCTTGGTTGAGAGCGGGTAATTGCAATTCCAAGTACTTCTGCTTTGCATTGACCCAACTTACTTTTCTTGAATTCATCAATATAGGTCATGATTTGGTCACAACCACTAAACCCAAGATAATCTGTCACTACCGGAACAATTACATAGTCAACATACATCAAAATATTGCGGCTGACTTCGCTCCAACTGGGTGCCGTATCAATGATCACTATTTTATGTTTGATCGATGACAGCAGATTTTTGAAGAGTGCATCTTTGAAACGAGTTTGACTCAGATAACTTGTGGCCTCCATCATTGCTTCACCGCCGGATGGCAAAAAAAACAGGTGCCGTTCCAGTTCGATAAATTCAAAGTTACTGACTCTTCCCAAGATTACATTAGCCAGATTACAATGGTGGTCCCGTTTAAAAGTAGTGGTAACATTTGCCTGAATATCTGAATCAATCAAGAGTACTTCACGTCTGGCTTTGGAAATACGAGAGGCTAAATTGATTGCAAGAGTGGTCTTGGCCTGCCCTCCCTTCATGGTCATAACAGCAATTTTGATACTCACACCTCCTCTATTTTTTCATTCTAATTGGGTAAAAATAACCGTTAAAACGGTTATTAAAATCTATCATGTCTCCGATAAAGAACACAAGACATGAAAAAGCGTCGCTCCTCTACAAAGCTTTCCGGTAAACTTGCACTTTTAGTTGGTTTGCTTCAAACAGAAAAAGGCTGAGGTACATACATTTCACATGCAGGTGGGAGCCATATTCCCTTAATTTGTAAAAGACGGAGACGATACAAATATGTTGCACCAGTCATAATGTGCCAGCCCACTTCTACCGTTTTCCGATTAGATACTTCTTCCAAATATGAGCCCTTAACCCAATAATTGAATGCACCCATTGCCGGACCGGCCCAAATTTGGTAATCAGCCTCTCGTCCCTGTTCACCAGAGTTTGACCAGCGAGAAGACAAACCAAGATACCAACGAAAAATCAGAGCCATTTTACGCTTAGGGTTATCCTTCACTCGTTCAATTTGATGAGGATCTCTGGCATTGAAATGCTCCTCCGTTTGCCTCCATATTTCTTCAATTGAACTCCTGAATACCTGCTGCTCAAGTTTTTCCCGCTCCTCTTGCGGAATTGCTTCGATGCTTTCATAGTTTTTATATAGTTCATACAGTTTTTTTGCTCTCATTGGGAACATTGTACCACGCTTAAGTACCTGTAATTCCACACCCATTTCAAACATATCTGCTGCCGGAGCCATTATCACATCTGTCATTTCTGCCTGGGCTAAAAGTCTTTTACTGTGCGCGGAGGCGGCAGCTTCCACACAGGACTGATTGACTGAACCAGTCACTACATAAGCTGCACCCATCATAAAGGCGGCCAGGGCAGAAGCCGGATTTCCAATTCCACCCGCAGCTCCTACGCGAATAGACTGGTTATAACTAAATTTTGCCTGTATTTGCTCTCTCAAGGCTAAAATTGTCGGAAGAAGTAAAATCAGCGGGCGGTTATCTGTATGTCCTCCAGAATCTGCTTCAACAGTGATGTCGTCTGCCATGGGAATATTTGCTGCAAGTCGAGCTTGTTCTTCCGTGATACTTCCCTCTGAAAGTAATTGTTGAAGAATTCTTGCGGGTGCAGGCATCATAAATTTTGAGGCAACTTCTGTTCGTGATATTTTAGCAATAACCCTGTTTCCAATCTCAACCTGATTTTGTGCGTTGAGACGTAAACCAGCAGCCCGGTAACGCACAATATTTGGTGTCAGTCCGAGAAATGCCGAAGCCTCTACTGTTGTCACGCCATGCTTTAAAAATAAATCAACTGCTCCGCGTTCTATTGCATCTTCGCTGGGACTATGGATGAGATTGAAGGCATATGGCCCATTTGGTAAAGCATGCTGAATTTTGTTGATTGCTTCTTCAATACGGGGCGGCACCAGGCCTGCAGCTCCAAAACTGCTTAGCAATCCTACTTTCCCGGAGGCAATTACCAGCTCCTCTGAAGCAATACCATTAGCCATCGCTCCAGTCATGTACGCCATGTTAATACCGTAAGCCCGCATAAATTCCGGGTCACCCAACTGCCCCACATGCATAGGTTCAACATGTGATAAAAGTGACATCGAAGTGCCGGCTACAGAGTCTTTCAGGTCTTCAGCAAGGCAAACACCAACAGCCTCTCCATTTTGTACAACATATAATGCCTGGTCCATACGTAGCAATTTGCTTTGGATATCTAACTCAGTAAAAGCAACCTTTTGAGGATCAATTGATACTTGTTCGTTGTTTGTTGAAAGGTTGGAATTGAGGCGAATTTGACTCATATTATATTTTTGTACATAATTAAATTTGATTATCGATCAATTTTCAAAACTGCCATAAATGCTTCCTGTGGAACTTCTACCGAACCTACCCGCTTCATTCGTTTTTTCCCGGCCTTTTGTTTTTCCAGTAGTTTCCTCTTGCGGCTAATATCACCACCATAACATTTTGCAGTTACATCTTTACGCATTGCACCCTGAGTTTCACGTGCAATTATTTTTGCACCTATTGCTGCCTGTATTGCAACTTCATACATTTGTTTTGGAATAAACTCTTTTATTTTTTTTGCCAGTGTACGCCCACGATAGGGAGCCTGATCTCGGGGTACGATTAATGACAAAGCATCAACTATTTCACCATTCAGCAAAATATCTAATTTAACTAATGAACCTCTGCGAAATTCAATCAATTCATAATCAAAAGAAGCATAACCCTTTGAGATAGATTTTAGCTGGTCATAAAAATCCAGGACAATTTCATTTAAAGGAAGTTCATATTCAAGCATTACTCGATTTTGTGAAGGATACTCCATGTTGGTCTGCACACCGCGTCGATCCTGGGCAAGTTTCATAATTCCGCCTACATAATCCTGCGGAGCCAGGACGCGCCCACGAATATACGGTTCTTCAATAAATTCAATCTCAACTGGGGACGGCAACTGAGATGGATTGTCCACCCGGATAACTCCACCTTTTTTGAGATGAACCTGATAAACAACACTTGGAGCAGTGGTTATTAGTTCCAAATCAAATTCCCGTTCCAGACGTTCTTGAGTAATCTCCATATGCAGCAGTCCCAGAAAACCACAGCGAAAACCGAAACCAAGTGCCGTAGAAGTTTCTAACTCATAACTCAATGAAGAATCATTCAGAGCCAGTTTACGCAAAGCCTCTTTAAGTTCTTCATATTGTTCTCCTTCCACCGGAAAGATGCCACTAAATACCATCGGTTTTGCTTCTGCATAACCAGCAAGCGGTTCCTGACTGGGATTTTCTGCAGTTGTGACCGTATCTCCAATTTTGGTGTGTCCAATCGTCTTGATGGAGGCACTTAAATAACCGACTTCCCCCAACCCAAGTTCAGAGCACTCCTCACGAAAAGGGGTAAATACTCCCAGCTGAACTACCTCAAACTCTTTAGTGGTTGCCATAAAGCGAATTTTATCACCAACCCGTACTTTTCCATCTATGATCCGGATCATTATTACAATTCCAAGATATGAATCAAACCATGAATCGAAAATCAATGCCCTCAATGGTGCGTCTGAATTGCCTGCTGGAGGCGGCACAAAATCCACTATCCGCTGGAGGACTTCCTGAATTCCAATTCCCTGTTTAGCACTTACTCTGACAGCAATGCTGGTATCCAAGCCTATAAGCTCTTCAACTTCTTGACAAACTCTGTCCGGTTCTGCTGTAGGCAGATCAATTTTGTTCAAAACTGGCAGTACTTCCAAATCGTTTTCAATGGCCATATAAACATTAGCCAAGGTCTGCGCCTCCACGCCCTGTGCTGCATCAACAACCAGTAATGCTCCTTCACATGCCGCCAAAGACCGGGAGACTTCATAAGTAAAATCAACATGTCCGGGAGTATCAATCAGGTTCAGGACATATTCTTTTCCGTTTTCTGCCAGGTAATTCAAGCGCACACTCTGCAACTTTACTGTAATCCCTCGTTCACGCTCAATATCCATGTTATCCAACAGTTGCTCTTGCGCTTCACGTTCTGAAACTGCACCTGTCTCTTTCATTAAACAGTCAGCTAAGGTGGATTTCCCGTGATCGATATGAGCAATAATTGAGAAGTTCCGGATAAGGCTGGGATCAGGTGTTGTTTTCTTCATGTATTATTATAGAAATATTAATATTACCATCCAGTCAGGACATGATGATTTTACAATTATTTAATAGTTCGCAACTCTTCTGACAGATTGGCAATTTTAGATGTGCAGACAATCGAGAGTCATAATAAATTATTTTTATTTTTGCTTGTAATAGTGACAAACTCTTAGATATAAAATGACACACTTGTATCATAATATCGAGTCCAGACTGCTTTCTGCATTAATTTAAGAAGCATTACTTGCAGGATTGAAAAAGAGTATTCTGGTTTTCAAGTTGGGCTGAATCTGTTATTGTTTTGTTAAAGATTCACGAAATCTCTCAATCTGAAAATGTCTGATAGCAACAGCAAACTTACACCAGAAAAATTAAAATTTCACCACCGCCTTGAATTTACACTTTTCAACAGCTTAAAACGTTGGGGCAAAGGTGCATCAAAAAAAACGCGGCGGCGTGGTACAATACTGCTTGATAACTTACTTTATCATGGTTTGCGCATTTGCAGGAGTATAGTCGCAATCAATCTGGATCTCGCTTTTCCAAAATTATCAACTGTAGAACGGAAACAAATTGCACGTGCAAACTACCTATGGTTTGCACGTTTTTGTATGGACGTTTTGCACATGGATGCTTGGAAAGGTCGTACCTCAGAAATCGCAAAATTTCATAATCTGGAAATACTGGATCAAGCTTTATCAGAAAAAAAGGGCGTGCTTCTGATCAGTGGACACTTTGGTAATTGGGAAATGATTCCACCCGCCCTGGCAGAACTGGGGTACCCCGTTACCATGTATGTCGGTCGGCAAACCAATCCGCTTACTAACAAACTTCAAAATACTGCGCGTGCCAATTTTGGAGTTGAAACTATTGATAAAGGTAAAAGAGCCACCCTGCAAATGGGGAGAGCACTTGCGGCCAATAAAATCATTGCAATGCTGATCGATCAAAACGACAATAAATCTGATCTTTTTGTAAACTTTTTTGAAAAACTTGCTTCCTCCAGCAAAGGAACAGCCGCCTTTCATTTGTTGCGGAAAAGTCCGGTTGTACTAGTAACATGTCCTTATGTTGGTGATTATTTAGAAATATCATTTCAGCGCATTAATTTTGATCTTTCTGGAGAACAGGAAAAAGATACACTGGCAATAACCCAAAAAATCACTTCTGCTTTAGAAAATGTGATCAGGAAATATCCTGAACAATATTTCTGGATGCATCGTCGTTGGCGCGCACGACCTCAGGAAGATCCGGAAGATATATATTAATATCAACTTTTAAAGAACAAAAATATTCTATGTCTAGCCGAAAACTTACCGTCAAAACTGAAAACTGGAGTGAGGAACCTTTTGCAATTTCAAGAGGAAGTGACGATAATTTCGATGTAGTTGTCGTTGAATTGGAACAAAACAGCTGCAGAGGATGTGGTGAAGCCACTCCGACTGAACACAACCAAGAGTCTGTGTCTCAGTCAGAAATGCTGATTGAAAATATTCGAAGCCAACTGGAAGACGGTTTAAGCCGCACAGAACTGCAGCAAATAATACCAAAAGGCGCAGCCAGGAATGCAGTGGATTGCGCACTCTGGGATTTGGAAGCAAAACTTACCGGAAAAAGAGTCTGGGAACTGCCGGAAATTTTTCTGCATTTGGGAAAGGGAACTTTTTCGGAACCTGAAAACGTAACAACTGTGTATTCACTCGGTGTAGATACCCCAGAAAAAATGGGTGACCTCGCGCAGAAAAATGCCCAAAGACCAATTTTAAAAATTAAACTCTCCGGCGAAGGCGACTTGGAGCGACTACAAGCAATCAGAAAATATGCTCCAGAAACACGCTTGGTGGTTGATGCAAATGAGGCTTGGACTCCAGAACATTTTAATCGTTATGTTCCAGAATTAATGCAGCTTGGAGTGGAAATGATTGAACAGCCTTTTCCGGCAGATTACGACAGTGTTTTGAAAACACTGGACCATCCCATTCCGATCTGTGCCGATGAATCCTGTCACGACACCGCTGACCTTGATCGTTTAGTGGGACTATATGAATTCGTTAATATTAAACTGGATAAAACCGGAGGACTCACCGAAGCGTTACGATTACAAGACGCAGCAGAATCGCAGGGATTCCGGACAATGGTGGGCTGTATGTCCGCAACTTCACTGGGAATCGCACCAGCATTTATTATTGCACAGCGTGCAAAAATTGTTGACCTTGATGCACCGCTTTATCTTTATGAAGACAGACCTTTTCCAATGAAATATGACGGAAGCATTGTTCAACCTCCATCACCAGAATTGTGGGGATAACAAGCTAATTTGAGTATCTTTCAACTACGACTTTTTCCAAGAGCAAATTCTTAGCTGCAATGATTGGCTCTGAAATGTTTTTTGTGTTTTAAGATCATTCAAACCGATGTATAATCTCCAGTTGTCGGAGCTGTAATATTATTACTCCTGTTTTTTAAGTTTGAAGAACCATGAGTGAACAGAAACCACGAAGAAAATTAGCCGCGATTCTTGCTGCCGATATTGTCGGATTCAGCAAGAAAATGGGTGAGAATGAGGATCGAACGCTACACAACCTCAAAGCCTGCCGTGCTATCACCGACGAGTCCATCGAGACCTACCACGGACGTGTCTTCGGCAGTGCTGGAGATTCCGTGATCGCAGAGTTCGCCAGCCCGGTGGATGCGATCGTGGCGGCGGTCGAGTTTCAGAGAAACATGCGGGACCGCAACAATGAGGTGGCCCCTGAGGACCAGATGCAGTTCCGCGTAGGGTTGAATCTTGGGGACGTGATTGTGGAGGGTGACAACCTCTATGGGGACGGCGTCAATGTCGCAGCACGGCTGGAACCCCTAGCTGAGCCGGGTGGCATCTGTGTTTCCGGGAAGTTTCACGACGAGGTCCGTCGCAAACTCGACCTGGGTTTTGTAAGCTCGGGACCCCAGGAGATGAAAAACATCGAGGAGCCGGTTCACACCTTCATGGTCGAAATCGGCAGTTCCTCAAAAGTACTTGAAGCCTTCACAGTACCAACGCCCGCAGAGCCGACACCGCCAGCCGCGTCAGCCCCTGCCACCACTGAAACCAAGGTTCCCGCTATTGCCGTGCTGCCCTTTACGAACATGGGCGGCGATCCGGAGCAGGAGTACTTCGCGGACGGCATCACCGAAGACATCATCACGAACCTCTCGCTCTGGCGCACTTTTCCGGTGATCTCCCGCAACTCAAGCTTCACCTTCCGGGGGGAGTCGCACAACCTCAAGCAGGTCGCACAGGAACTAGGCGCACACTACATCGTGGAGGGCAGTGTACGCAAGGGTGGCAACCGTGTGCGCATCACCGCGCAGTTGATTGATGCTGAGGAGGACCACCACCTCTGGTCAGAGAAGTGGGACCGCACGCTGGAGGACATCTTTGATGTGCAAGATGAGGTCTCCGAGGCTATTGCCCGGAGGGTTGCCCCATCTGTGACGGGACACGAGCAGAACCGTCTCGTCCGCAAACGCCCTGAAAACCTAAGCGCGTGGGAGGAGTACCTGCAAGGGTTGCGAAGCTTCCACGAACGCCAGCGAACCGACTACGAAGACGACGGACTCACTCAGGCACGCCAACACTTCCAACGGGCGATAGAAATGGAACCCTCCCACTCAGATGCTCATGCCTTCCTGGGGTTATGCAGCATGTGGGAACTGGTTCAACGAATAACGAAAGATCCTGAACAAACGCTGGACGAGATTATGGCACATGGCCGCAAGGCTGAGAGCCTGAACCATGAAAACCCACTGGCTTTGATGAGTATTTCTGCGGCCTACTTCTTTCAAGGGGACCATCCCACCGCCTTGGACTATGCCCAGCGGGCGGTTAAGTTAAACCCCAGCTATGCGTTCAGTCTCTCTATGCTTTCTTTAGCCCAGGTTCATTCTGGAGATTTTCAACAAGGGGAAGAGTCAATCCTCAATGGAATTGAACTAAGCCCGGCGGATCCGGATTTGAACCACTTTTATGGGACGCTTTATTTTGCCTTGTTAGGACAGGGGAGGTATGAAGAGGCGCTGGTGGTGATTGACAAGGCGTTGCACCAGCATAAAGTAGGGCTCATGCTGGGGTTTCGGGCGGCGGTGCTGGGACACTTGGAACGTGGTCAGGAGGCCAAGGATGCATTGGACCGCTACCTCACCCTGCGTCCAAACCTAAAAACCCGTGACGACTACCGCCGCATCTTCGTACCCAACTCTGCACTGGCAGATCCCATCATTGAAGGACTGGTCAAGGCGGGTTGGGAAACTGATGAATGACATCCGGAACGATGAAAAAGTATTGATAATCTAAAATTATTCAAGTATGCTCGGGTTCACAGAGAAACATTCATGAATCAGTTTTTTGAAATCTGAGTAAGCCCTTTTGGTTTCTATCTCGAGACTTCTGTATTCCCAAGATCCTTCCGTTTGTGGGGATTCGTTGATTAACGGCAAAATTATAATATATAGGAGAACATTATGATTGATCAAGCAACGATAGAAGAATTTAAAGCAAACTTACGCGGCCAGCTCATCCAGCCAGGTGATGAAGGTTACGATGAAGCCTGTAAGATTTACAATGCCATGATTGACCGCCGTCCGGGTTTGATTGCACGTTGTGCGGATGTGGCCGATGTCATGGCAGCAGTCAACATCGCTCGCGAGAACGATCTGCTTGTCGCGATTCGTGGAGGTGGCCACAACGGTCCTGGCTTGGGTACATGCGACGATGGTCTGGTCATCGACATGTCAGCCATTAAGTACACACGCGTCGATCCGCAAGCGAGTACCGTACAAGTTGGAGGAGGTTGCACTTGGGGTGATGTTGACCATGCAACTCATGCCTTCGGATTGGCCACTCCCAGTGGGATCGTCTCAACCACCGGGGTTGGCGGACTGACTCTCGGAGGCGGACATGGGTACCTGACGTGCAAGTACGGCCTCACGATTGACA
>Ga0209709_10001537_pt1 | contig 21174 bp, 22 predicted proteins | sample ArcticOcean_MG_C_2_FD_187435 | JGI IMG/M metagenome (GOLD analysis project Ga0209709, IMG submission 187435) | Marine microbial communities from western Arctic Ocean - ArcticOcean_MG_CB4_136 (SPAdes) (version 2) | ecosystem: Environmental > Aquatic > Marine > Oceanic | place: Arctic Ocean...
ACTGCAACCATAGCAACTAGAGAAGTTAATTGTTTTAAGTATTTAAACATATTTTATTCCTCTGTTTTATTTATTTATTTGTTAACAAATAATTCAAATCAATTTGAATTAGTGCTATTGTTTATCATTATATAAAATTGATCAAATAAAAATTGGGCATATTGTAACTATTATAACTACATAATGTGCCATTTTAAAATTGGTGATAACATGTTGTGTTGGTGCACTCTGGTGGACTCGAACCACCGACCCTCGGTTTAGAAAACAGATGCTCTATCCAGCTGAGCTAAGAGTGCATATAATAATATTAAATATATTTATAGTACCAATTTAGTTTTTAAAAAGAAATTTTTTACAAATAATTAATAAAGTTAAAAGCTCAAGACGGCCAATAATCATGAAGAAAATTAGATAATATTTGGTAGAAAAATGTAAATCATAGAAGTTAAAAGCAGCAAGTCCATACGTGGATGAGTTTACTGTATTCATTAAAGTTAATACGGCAATTTTAAAGGAATCTTCAAACTGAATACCACTGAATGTTAATAAGGAGGTTAAAAATAATAGAGATATAATAAAAATTATTACTGTTAAAAAGTATTTATAAATTTCATTTAATTTAAAAAATTCTTTGGAAAATAAATGCTTATTAATATAAATATTTTTTGGTCTACTGTACGACAATATTTCGTTAATTGAATATTTAAATAAAGAATAAATTTTTAAAAATCTAATGCCCGAACTTGTAGAAAAGAAAGACCCTCCAATCATAACCAGTATTAAAAAAATAAAAGATAAATTTTTTGAATTATTATCAAGAGCAAAACCTATATTGGAAACACTACTTGTTAGAGATAAAAATAATTCACTAAAATTATTCCCAAAATTAAGAAAAGCAAAAAAGATAAATGATAAAGTTAAAAAATAAAATAATAAATGAATATCTTCATTAAAAAAATTTAAGTTATGGTTTTTTGTAAAAATTAAATTATATATCAAAAATATACTAAAAAAGGATGTTAACATTAATAATGATATTATTATAATTTGAGAGTTATTTATCAAAATATTAGAAAGATTATTTGATGGCAAAAAGCCACCAGATGAAATTATCGTCATGGCTAGATTTAGGGAATTGAACATTCTAATCTCAAATAAATTTAAAATAACAAAAATTCCTAATGTTATTGATGAATATAAAAAAAAAATTTTTAGAGTTTGTTTTAAAGTTTCAGCTTTGTTAAAAGATATAAAGTTAGTTAATGATTTTTTAAAACTATGGTCAAAAATATCTATTAAAAGTATAATTGAAAATAGAAAATAAAGGCCCCCAACCCACTGTGATGCAGATCTCCACAAAATTAAGCTTTGATCAATGTGATTAATATTATCAAATATGGTAAAGCCTGTTGAAGTAAAGCCAGATATTGCCTCAAAGTAAGAATTAATAAAGGTTAAATTGTAAATACTAAAATAAAAAGGCACTGCAATTATTACTGGTAAAAAAAAATAACCAAAGAGTATTGTTAGTATTTTTTCATAAATTGTTATTTTTTTTTCTGCGTTACTTTTGGATAAATAAAACAATAGTGTTAAAATGATTGATAATAAAAAAGTATAAATGTACGTGTTCAAATTAAGGTATAAATTTAAATAATATGAATAAACAATATTAAAGAACGAAAGAATTGAAATTATTCCACAAAAAACACTCAAATAAATCAGTTTAATATAATTCATTTGATTAGATTGAGCTTATGCGAAACATGTTTTCCACAACATGTAAAAAATCTTTTTTAGCCAATAAAATGACAATATCCTCTTTTTTAAATACAAAGTTCGATCTTGGGATAATTACTTCTTCCCTTCTTAAAATTGCTCCAATACGTATTTCATCTGGTAAATTTGAGTTTTTTAACTCTTTATTAATTAGTTCAGAGGTTTCAATTATTTCTGCTTCAATAATTTCATATTCACCATTCAAAATACTGTATGCATTTTCAATTGTCCCTTTATGAACATGTTTTAATATACTGGATACAGTATTCATTCTTGGATCAATAAAATCATCAATCTTTAATGAAGACTGTAACAAAGAGTAATTAGGTTTATTGATTAGTGCCATTGTTCTCTTATCGTTTAATTCGCTTTTATCTTTTGCAAATTTTTCAACTAAAACACTTACCATTAAATTATCTTCATCATCATTTGTAAGAGCTAGTACAGTTTGTACTTCCTCAATATTTGCTTCCAATAAAACTTCCTCATCTAATGCATCTCCGTTAATAACAATTGTATCATTAAGTTCACTTGCAATTAATTCGGCTCTTTCCTTATTTTTTTCAATAATTTTTATTCTTGTCGAATCAAAACTTTCCTCAAGGTTTTTAGCTAAATTGAAACCAATATTACCACCACCTATTATCAAAATTTTATTAGAGATTTTTTCGTTATGACCAAAAGCTATTAATGTTTCTTTCATTTGAGAGGCATTAATAATGACGTAAGCTTTGTCGTTTTGAAGCATAATGTCACTTTTTTTAAGAACAATGAATTTATCCTCTCTAATAACACCCATAATATTTGCATTTAAGTTTGGGAAATTTTTTGTAAGCTCATTAAGCTTGGTATTTTTTAAAGAACATTTTTCATTAATTAAAATTTCGAGCAATCTAATTTTATTGTTAGCGAAAGGAACATTATCAAGAGCACCGGGGGCTTCTAATTTTCTTTGTATAGATTTTGCAATTTCGATTTCTGGTGAAATAATTACATCTATAGGCAAGTTTTCTTTATTATATACCTTTGTAAACTTGGGGTTTAGATAATCTTGAGATCTAATTCTTGCAATCTTTTTTTGGACATTAAAAATTGAAAATGCAATTTGACATATAAGCATGTTAATTTCGTCACTACGTGTAACGGCAATAATCATATCAGCTTCAGAGGCATTTGCTTTTTCTAAAATTGATGGATATGTTGCTTTTCCAACAATTGATTTTACATCAAGTGATTCATCAATTTTTTGAATATCCTCACTAGACTGATCAATAGCAGTTATCGAGTGGCCTTGTTCACTTAAAATCTTTGCTATTGTGAATCCTACCCTTCCCGCACCACAAATAATTATATTCATTTAATCTAATTCCTTGATCTTGTAAGCTTTAAGTTTTCTATGTAGGGCAGATCTTTCCATACCAATAAAATCGGCAGTTTTAGATACATTGCCATTAAATTTATTTAACTGTGTAGTTAGATACTCCTTTTCAAAATTTTCTCTAGCCTCTTTTAATGGCACAGACAAAGAGTTTTCTGATGATGAACTCTTGATATCGGGTGTTTTTAACGATTCCTTAATAATATTAGAAATTTTATCAGATGTATTTGGAGAAAGTATTGCTATTCTTTCAATCAAATTTCTCAATTCTCTTACATTGCCAGGCCACTCATAATTAAGTAAGTAATTATTATTAGTATCTATATCTAATTTTTTTAAGTTATAATTTGAACAAACTTTTTCTGAAAAGTAATCAACTAAAAGAGGAATATCAGAAATTCTATTCTTAAGTGAATCTATATTTATCTCAAAAACATTAAGCCTGTGATAAAGGTCCTCTCTAAAATTACCTAGTTTTATTTCTTTTTTAATATCCTTACTTGATGAACATATAATTCTAACATTAACAGTAATATCATGATTTCCATTAATTCTTTTAAATTTTTGATCTGTTAAAACACGTAAAATTTTAGCTTGTGTTTCAAGTGGGATCTCAGAAACTTCATCTATTAAAAGAATTCCTTTAGTAGCTTTCTCTAAAGAACCATACGAAATAGCACCATTATTTTTTTCTTCTCCAAATAATTCTAATTCATATTTTTCTATATCTAATAATGCACCATTTATAATTATGAATGGTGCTTTTTGTCTTTTAGATTCTTTATGTATTTTTCTTGCAATCAATTCTTTACCTGATCCAGTTGGACCATTAATAAAAATTCTGCTTTCAGAAATAGAAATTTTTTTTATTTGATCTTTTATTTTTTTTATATTACCACTGTCTCCTATTAGATCATAAGAATAAAATAGCTTACTTTCAAATTCTTTATTCTTATTTTTTAAATCAATATTTTCAACAGCCCGATTAATAAAGTTTAATAATCTTTCTTGATTAAATGGTTTTTCAATAAACTCAAAAGCACCTGCTTTAAGTGCTTTGATAGCCATTTCCACATTAGCATGACCAGTAATTATAATTACAGGAATATTTTTATCTTTTTTTTTGATATGAGATAAAAGTTCCAAACCATCATTATCTCCTTTGTCTAATTTAACATCGATAATTGCTACATCAGGTAGTTTTTTGTCAATTTCATTTAAAGCTTGATTATAATTTGCAGCAAGTCTTGTTTTATATCCAGCGTCAACAATTAAATCATTAATAATATTCCTAATATCTATATTATCATCAATAATTAATATTTCAGTACTCATTATTTTATAAACCTAATGTGTATTTTTGCACCATTTTCAATTGGTATAAAATTTATTGAACCATGATGGTCATTTATTATTTTGTTAACAATAGCCAAACCTAAACCTGTACCTTTTTCTTTTGTGGTGAAATAGGGATTTAAAATATCTTTTACATTATCCTCAAATAATCCAAAACCTAAACCATTATCAATAATTATAAAATCAATATTAGATGCATTGTTATTTAATGTAATGTCAATTTTACCAGTAAAATTGACATTAGTTAACTTTTTATCATGTATACTTTCAATAGAATTTTTAATTAAATTAAAGAAAACTCTACTTAATTGTTCACTATCTGAATTTAAGATTACATCACCAGCACTTTTATTAAGATTGATTAAAATCTTATTATCTAATTCATTGATCAAATTAATACTATCATTGATTAAAAGGACTAAATTATTATCTTTAAGTATTGGTTTTGGCATTCTGGCAAAATCAGAAAATTCATTTACTAAATTTTCAATTTGTTTAATTTGTTTTCCAATAATTTTTAAACTCTTAGTAAAATCTTCTTTTTTTTCAACATCCAATTTGCTGGAATATTTGCTTTTTAGATTATCTATAGTTAATTGAATTGGTGTAAGAGGGTTCTTAATTTCATGGGCTAATTTTCTAGCAAGGTTTTCCCATGCCTCGTGTCTTTCATTAATTATTAATCTTTCCTGCTGTGTTTTTAATTGAATAATCATTGAATTAAAATTTTTGTTTAAAACTTCCATGTCTTTATCGGCTTTAATTTCAGGTACTGTAATATCTAAATTACCTTGGCCAATACTTGCAGATGCTACAATTAAATTATTAATTGATCTAAAAAACCTCGATGAAAATCTTATAGCAATAGATATTGATACAAATAATAGTAGAGAAACAATAACAAGATAAATAAACACAAAAGAAATCTTTATACCCGTTTGCTTATTTAAAACTGTGTAATAAAAATTTAGTGCTTCTTGAGACTCCAATAAATATTGTGAAATTTTTTCATCAAGATTTTTTGTTATATACAAATATTTGCCTTCAAAATTTTCTAGTTTTATAATTGAAGCTGATTGATTTTTGTAAGCATTTATAATTTTGAGTGGTCTTTTATCATTTAAAACCATATCAAGCGCTTCAGACAAAGGTGGTCTATATAATGATGTGTTTTCTAGCGTTGTTAGGTATAGGCTGCCATCAGTTTCAATAATGTGAACTTCATCCATATTCCTTAATAATTTTTGAGTATTAAGAAAACTTTTAAATTGATTAATATTTGTATTTAAAAAATTTATACTTTTATTTAAATCATAAGCAATTAATATAATTTCAGATTGTGTCTTAGTTCTTACTTCTTCAGTGTAGCTCTTTGCAATTTCATACGAATTGTTGACGGCTGTTGTAATTTTTTTATCTAGATATTTATCAAGAGCAAATGACAAAAGAAACAAAGAAAATAGTGAAATCAATATTGAAGGTATTAAGGTAAATAAAGCAAAAAAAGTTATATATTTTCTATTTGCTCTTGAGCCACTCACATCAATATCAATTTTTAATGAAGTATTAACTTCCTTAAATATCATGTAAAAAAGCAACAATAAAAGGACTATATTTCCACTCAAGAGTAATTGAAGGTTTTGATCAGTTAATTTAAGAAAGCTTTTATCTATAAAGGTTAAAAAAGTTACAAAACCTAAGCTAAGTGTAATTAAAAATATAAACACAATAAACACATTTTTTTTGATAAAATCGATCATTATGAGATAAATAGATTAATAAATATTTTTATCATGAATAGCTGCTTTATAATACTTGCTGGTGGAGAAAGTAAAAGATTTAATTCAAAAATACCTAAGCCTTATCAACAATATAAAAACAAACCATTATTATTACACTCAGTAGATAAAGCTAAAAATTATACTAAATTTAGTGAGATTGTTCTTGTTATTAACAAAAAACATAAATCTTATATAAAAAAACTAAATATCAAAAATATCAAAATTGTTATCGGAGGGAAGACTAGAGCTGAATCGGCATATAAAGCTTTGCAAAGTATCAAAGGTTATAATATTAAAAATGTATTAATTCATGATGCAGCAAGGCCTAATTTTTCTCTAAAGCTTTTGGATAAATTGTATAAAGAACTTAGATTAAATGATTGTGTCATACCCGCAATTCAAACATCAGATTCTATTAAACAAAAATCTTCAAATATAGTTACAAATTTAAAGAGAGAAAACATTTACTTAATTCAAACACCTCAAGCATTTAATTATAGTAAATTATATGCTCTTCAAACTAATAAAGGGGCTAATATTACTGATGATTCAAATTTATTTGTTAGAGCTGGTAAAAAAATAAAAATTATTAAAGGTGAAAATAATAATAATAAGATTACAATAAACACAGATATTAAGATTAATAATTCAGTTAAATATGGTTTGGGTTTTGATGTTCATAGATTAGTACCTAATAAAAAACTTTATTTAGGTGGAATTAAAATACCGTCTCCACTTGGGACCTTAGGTCATTCAGATGGTGATCCGGTTTTACATGCAGTCACTGATGCAATTCTTGGAGCGTGCAATATGGGGGATATAGGTGAAAAATTTTCAGATAAAAATAAAAAATTTAAAAATATTAGATCTACTATTTTACTAAATAAAATAATTGAGGATGTAAAAAGTAAAGGATATTTAATTAATAATATTGATATCAATATTATTTCTCAAAAACCTAAAATTCAAAAATATAAAAAACAAATTACAGATTGTATTGCTAGAATATGTAGAATTTTACCAACTCAAATAAATATTAAAGGCAAAACTACTGAAAAATTGGGTGTAATAGGTAAAGAAAAAGCTATAGCATGTGAGGTAATAGCATCAGTGATTAAATATGATTAAAACTTTTAATTCCCTTTTTGTAACAATGTTTGGTTTAGGTAAGGTTAAGTTTATGCCTGGTACATTTGGGTCTCTTGTTACTACTATTTTTCTTTTTTACTTATTTCACTCACTTAACATTTCATCAAATATGATTTTAATCGGATGGATAATTATCTTTATTTATTCTTTTTATGCAGTTTCAACACACACAAAAGATAGTAAGAATAAAGATCCAGGAGAAATTATTATTGATGAGTTTTTAGGTCAATCAATACCGATTTATCTATATGAAATATCCCATGGCACAACTAAAGAAAATGGTGAAGCAATCATTTATTATGCTTTGTTTTTTTTGCTGTTCAGATATTTTGATATTATAAAACCTTTTCCAGTAAGTTTCTTTGATAAAAACTTTAAAAATAGCTTTGGTGTGATTATGGATGATATTTGTGCTGGTCTATATGTTGTTCTAACGCTTGTTTGTTTCATGGTTGTTAAAAGTTACGTTTTATAATGAAAAATTTAGCCAATAAACTTGTTAAAAAACTAATACAAAAAAAACTTAAAATTTCATTTGCCGAATCATGTACTGGCGGAATGTTATCTAGCACAATTACATCAGTAAGTGGCTCTTCTAAAGTATTCAATTTAGGACTGGTTACATATTCAAATAAAGTAAAAATAGATATTCTTAAAGTGCCTAAAAAGATAATAACAAATCATGGAGCCGTAAGTAAAGAATGTTGCCTTTCTATGGTTAAAAACTTAAGTTTTATTAGTAAAGCCAATATATCAGTCTCAATAACTGGTATTGCGGGACCCGGTGGTGGAACAAAATTTAAACCCGTAGGATTAGTCTACATTGGTATTAAAAAAGGAAATAAAATAGCAATTAAAGAAAATCTATTTAAAAATAAAAGTAGAATATCCATTCAAAAAGCAGCAGTTATAGCTACATTAAAAATAATTAATAAAATTATCTAATATTTAGCCCAATCTATATTATTCCAGATTCTTTCATGGTAATAATACAAGAAAATTTTTGCGATCGCTTCAATACTTCCAATAGATAATCCTATCAATAAATCTCCTGTTAATATCCATGCAATTAAAAAAGTTGTTAAACTAGCGGTAACTCGCCAGGTAATTGTTTTTACTAAAGTTCTTTTTTTTAAATCTGCAGACATTATTTATCTTTCTAGACATATATTAATGATTAGATTTATTCTATTTATCCTTAAATAAATTATTAGCTCTTTTTTGAAAAGAGTCAGCTATCTTATCTAAACCATACTGAAAAGATTTACTCATTACAACATTTAAAAATTTATTTTCAATTTCAAAGTCAATGTCAAAAGATATTTCTGTGCAATTATTTTTTTCATGAAAAGTCCATTTATTATCAAGGTGTTTAAGAGGTCCTTCAATATTGGTTACATGAATAATATCAATTTTTTTATAATATTTTACATCACTTTTATAAGTTGCCTTGAATGGCCCCTTACCAATTGTTAGATCGGCAATAATTAAAATCAAATCATCTTTTTCTTTTTTTTCATAAATTTTAGAATTTAGGCAATAAGGTATAAATAAAGGATAGCTTTCAATATCTAAAACTAAATCAATTAATTGCTCTTTATTGCATTCAATTAATCTCTTAACTGAGGCTTTGGGCATTATATTTTTTTAGTCTATTTTTTTGTAATTGAGCAAAATCTTCATCAGCATGATAGGATGATCTAGTTAAAGGTGAGGATGATACTAATAAAAAGCCTTTTGATTTTGCTACATTCTCAAGATCTTTAAATTCATCTGGATGATAATATCTTTCTAAAGGATGATGCTTAACAGATGGCTGCAAATACTGACCAATAGTTAAAAAGTCTACGTCAGCTGATCTTAAATCATCCATTACTTGTATTAATTCTTCTTTATTTTCACCTAAACCAACCATTAAACCCGATTTAGTAAAAACCTTTTTATTAATTTTTTTTACATTTTTTAGTAGTTCTAAAGAACTAAAATATCTAGCACCTGGTCTTACTCTCAAATAGAGTCTTGGCACTGTCTCAATATTATGATTAAAAACATCTAAGTCTGCTTCTAAAATTTTTTTATACGATTCACCCTTTCTTAAAAAATCAGGAGTTAAAACTTCTATCGACGTTTGGGGATTTTTTTTTCTTGTTTCTGTAATTACATCAAAGAAGTGATTAGAGCCACCATCTTCTAAATCATCTCTATCCACAGAGGTTATGACGACATGTTTTAGATTTAGTTTATGTACAGCATTGGAAATTCTAAAAGGTTCAAATGGATCTAAATTTTCAGGTTTACCAGTTTTTACATCACAAAAAGCACAAGCTCTTGTGCAGGTATCACCCATAATCATAAATGTTGCATGTCTTTTGCTCCAACACTCTGTAATATTTGGACAGTTTGCTTCTTGGCAAACAGTAACAAGATTATTTTGGTTAACTATAGTTTTGGTTAAAAAAAATTCTTTACTATTGGTTAATTTTGACCTGATCCAATCAGGTTTTTTTTTAATTGGGTTTATAGGTTTGTTTACCTTTTCTGGATGTCTTGGTTTAATTGTCATTCTTTTTAATTATATAAAGGGTCTCACCCTCTTTGCCAAATAAAAACTTTTCTCTAATTAATGTCTCTACATAATCTAAGTCTAATTTGTCACTTAATAATGAATTTTTAAATTCAAGATTTTTAATTATACTTGTCAAATTAGTCTCATAATTTTTTAAATTTATCAAAATTTCTTTTTTTTTGAAATAGGAAAACAGACCTCTTTCACCGTCTAAAAGATTAAAGAAAAAATAAAGTATCAAAAAAGTTGATATTAATAAAAAATAATTTTTTTTAATTTTTCCTAGCATTAGTCAATTTTATTCATTACAGCTTTTTTTCCAAGCTCTTCTTCAATTCGTAATAATTGATTATATTTTGCAACTCTTTCTGATCTAGCTAGAGAGCCCGTTTTGATTTGATTTGAATTTGTTCCTACAGCAAGATCTGCAATGAAAGTGTCTTCGCTATCTCCAGATCTATGAGAAATTATTGTTTTATAACCAATAATTTTTGCAAATTTAATAACTTCCAGTGTTTCAGAAACTGTACCTATTTGATTGAGTTTAATTAATATTGCATTTGATGAGATATTTAAAAAACCTTTTTTAAGTCTTTCTAGATTAGTTACATAAAGATCGTCACCAACAATTTGAACATTCTTTACCGATTTCATCATGTTGCTCCATGAAATCCAATCATTTTCTCCAAATGGGTCTTCTATAGATTTAATTTTATATTTATTTATTATCTTTTTATATTTTTTGATCGACTGATCTGCAGAAATATATTGCTTGGAGTGAATTGAGTATTTGTCCTTCTTAATTAATTCATTTGCAGCAACATCTAAGCAGATTGAAACATCCTTACCATTCTTAAAGCCAGACTTTTTAATCGCTGATACAAGCAAACCTAAGGCCTTTTCATTGCTGGAGATCATTGGAGCAAAACCACCTTCGTCACCAACAGACGTTGATAAACCTTTCTTTTTAATTAAATCTCTTAAATTATTAATAACAACAAAACAGATTCTCATAGCTTCCACAAAACTCTTGGCTTTATCAGGTCTAATCATAAATTCCTGAATTCTCAATTCGTTATTAGCATGAGCACCACCATTAATAACATTCATCAAAGGATAGGGTAATTTATAATTATTTTTTACTAAAAATGTTTTGTAGAGAGGAATTTTTTTAATTTTTGCAGAGAGTTTTTTAGCAGCCATTGATACCGCTAAAATAGAATTAGCTCCCAGGTTTGTTTTTTGTCTAGTACCATCTAGGTTAATTAAGATTGTGTCTATACGTGTTTGATCATGAACACTTATACCGCTAAGTTTTTTAGAAATTTTTGTATTAACTAGGTTCACAGCTCTTAAAACACTTTTACCTAAATATTTTTTATTATTCTTATCTCTCTTTTCGAATGCTTCAAATGTTCCAGTAGATGCTCCTGATGGACAAATAGCTGATGCACTTAAATTTTTTGAATATACCTCTGCTTCAATTGTTGGATTTCCTCTACTATCAAAGACTTGACGTGCTCTTATCTTTAAAATTTTACCCATTTATTTCTTAATTAAATTATCAATTTCAAATAGTTGAGATAGTAATTTTTCTAATTTATCTAAAGGAACCATATTAGGTCCATCAGATGGCGCATTATCTGGATCTTGATGAGTTTCTATAAAAACTCCAGCAACACCAACAGCAACAGCGGCTCTTGCTAAATATTCAACAAACTCTCTCTGCCCACCACTAGTTTCACCCAAGCCACCTGGTTGTTGCACTGAATGAGTAGCATCAAAAATAACAGGGTAGCCATTTTTTGCCATTATAGGTAAAGATCTCATGTCAGAGACGAGAGTGTTGTAACCAAAACTTGCACCTCTTTCTGTAACTAAAATATTATTATTACCAGAGTCAGCAATTTTTTTAGTAACATTAACCATGTCCCATGGCGCAAGGAATTGACCCTTTTTAACATTAATAATTTTTTTTGTTTTAGCAGCAGCAATCAATAAATCAGTTTGTCTACATAAAAATGCAGGGATTTGCAGTACATCCGCATGAGGAGCTACAACAGAACACTGCTCAGCATTGTGTATGTCAGTTAAAATTGGAATATCTAATTCTTTTTTAATTTTATCAAAAATAGGTAAGGACTGTTCAAGCCCGGCACCTCTTTTTCCTGTTATGCTGGTTCTATTAGCTTTGTCAAAAGAAGTTTTATAAATAAAACCCATATTAAACTTAGATGTAATTTCTTTAATTTTACCTGCCATATCCATTGCATGTTGTTCGGTCTCAAGCTGACATGGTCCGGCAATAATACAAATCTTATTATTATTTGAAATTTCTATATTTCCACAATTAACTTTTATATTTTTCATTTATAATTTTTAGCAGCTTTGATAAATGATGAGAATAAAGGATGTGGTGCTAAAGGTCTAGATTTAAATTCGGGGTGAAACTGGACCGCAACAAACCATGGATGGTTTTTTAACTCAATAATCTCAGGTAATTTGTTATCAGGAGACAATCCTGAAAAGATTAAGCCATTTTTTTCGAATTGATCTTTATATCTAATGTTAACTTCATATCTGTGTCTGTGTCTTTCATAAATTGATTTTGATTTATAGATTTTTTTAATCAATGAATTTTCTTTTAATTTAGCCTCATAAAGACCTAATCTCATAGTGCCACCTAGATCTTTATCAGTTCCTTTAATCAATTTGCCATCTTTGTTCCATTCGGTAATCAGCCCTATAATTGGTGTACCACCCGTTCCAAATTCACTTGATGTAGCTTTTCTAATATTCAGTTTATTTCTAGCAAATTCTATAATAGCCATTTGCATTCCAAAACAAATTCCAAAAAAAGGAATTTTTTTCTCTCTAGCATGTTTGATTGCTTCAATTTTACCTTCTGTTCCTCTTTTACCAAACCCCCCTGGTATTAAAATTCCAGAAACTCCTTTTAATCTTTTTTTTATTTCAGAAGTTTTTAAATTTTCAGAATCTATTCTTAGTAAATTAACTTTTAAATTATTATCAATGCCACCATGTGTTAATGCCTCATCAAGTGATTTATAGGCATCTTTAAGATCGACATATTTGCCAATGATTGCAATGTTTATTGATTTCTTTGTATGAAGAATAATTTTTGTAATTTTTTTCCAAGGGTTTAAGTTAACTTTTTTTTTTGAACTAATTTTAAAATATTCAAGAACTTGTCTGTCTAAATTCTCTCTATTAAAACTAATTGGTGCTTCATAAATAGTTTTAACATCAACTGTCTGAATAACATTTTCAATATCAACATTACAAAATAAAGATATTTTTTTTCTATGTTCCAAAGGTATGGGTCTTTCCGATCTGCAAATAATAATATCAGGTTGTATACCAAGACTCCTAAGCTCTTTTACCGAGTGTTGAGTTGGTTTTGTTTTGATTTCATCAGATGCTTTGAGGTATGGAACCAAAGTTAAGTGAATAAATAAAGCGTTTTTTTTCCCTACATCATTTGAAAATTGTCTAATAGCTTCAACAAAAGGAAGGCTTTCAATGTCTCCTACTATTCCTCCAATTTCACAAATTACAAAGTCTTCTTTCGATGTGTCGTTCTTTATAAAATCTTTAATACGATCTGTTATATGAGGAATAACTTGAACTGTTTTACCAAGATAACCTCCTTTACGCTCTTTCTTTAAAACGTCACTGTAAATCTTTCCTGTTGTTATGTTGTCAGATTTTTTTGAAGATATTCCTGAAAACCTCTCATAATGACCTAAGTCTAAATCCGTTTCAGCCCCATCATTAGTCACAAAAACTTCACCATGCTGGAAGGGACTCATTGTTCCGGGATCAACATTTAAATATGGATCTAATTTTCTCAAACGAACTTTAAAACCTCTTGATTGGAGTAGGTATGCTAAGGAAGCTGAAGAAAGACCTTTTCCTAAAGATGAGACCACACCGCCGGTGACAAAAATAAATCGCGCCATGGAATTATCTTATAGCGATTAATTAATAAATTGGAAAGAATTAATTTTTATTTTCAGGAATTGAAGGAGTATCACTAGATTTTTCTTCAATCATATCCAATACTGAAGATGTTGGTGTTAACTCTGCTCTAGATAATATTGTCAATCCTAAGCTACAAATTATAAATAATGTAGCAACTACGGCTGTGGCTTTGCTCATAAAATTGCCAGCAGACCTAGAAAGCATAAAGTTATCTTGAGAGACTCCTATACCAAGTGCTCCGCCTTCTGATTTTTGGACAAGTATCAAAAGCACAAGTATTACGGCAAGTACCAAGTTGACTACTAATAAAATATTTTCCATGGGGATTAAATATATGTTTTTTTAACTATATCAATAAATTTATTTACATTTTGAGAGGCTCCACCAATTAAAAAACCATCAATGTTATTAATTTTTTTCAATTCTTTTATATTTTGAGGATTAACTGAACCACCATATAAAACTTTTGGTATTTTACCTTTGAATTTACTTTTAATAAACTCAACAGTTTTTAAAAGATCTTTTGGTTTTGGAATAACTCCTGTGCCTATAGCCCAAACAGGCTCATAGGCTATAAAGATACTTGATTTATTTTTTATACCATCTAATCCAATTTTAATTTGTTTAGACAAAGTTGATTGAGTCTTTTTTCTTCTTTTTTCATTTAAAGTTTCACCAATGCAAAAAATAACTTTCAACTTTGCCTTTAGAGCACTTTTGACCTTTAGATTAATCAATTTATCGTTTTCACCTTTTTCTCTATTTTCTGAATGACCAATAATTACAAAATGAGCACCAATATTTTTTAACATGTGAGAATTAACAGAGCCTGTATATGCTCCATAACTATCACTTTCGTGACAATTCTGACCACCAATGCCAATTTGGCAATTTATGAATTTTTTCGAAAAAGAACTTATCAAAGTATATGGGGGACAATAAATTAATCGACCTTTTTTTATTTGCTTAGATTTTGAAAATTTAATAACTTTATCCAATGTATTTAAAGAAGATAAATTCCCATACATTTTCCAATTAGCCACAAAATACATATATTTATTTGTCATAATGAAAAATTTAATCTATAGCTTGGTATTTTAAAGATCAATAAATTAATGATGTAATGATAAATCCTTTTAAAAACTTTACAAAAAAAAAAATTGGTGGCTTACTGCTAATTATTGTTATTATAATAGCCTTTGGCTTTGGTGGATTTGGTGGTGGTTTCAGTACCGGAAATCAAAATAATATAGCCAAAATAAATAACACCAATATTTCAACTCAAGATTTTATGGATTACTTAAATCAATCAGGTCTGAGCCAACAAGTTATAAAAGAGAATATTGATAAAAATATAATTGAAGAACTTTTATCATCTTTGGTTTCAATGACTTTGCTTGATCTTGAAATCAAAGATTTAGGCTTAGTTGTATCGGAAGAAATAATTGTAGAAAAACTTAAGAAAAATAAAAACTTTCAAGATGTAGATGGTAAATTTCGAAGAACTCTTTATGAAAAATTCCTATTAACAAACAATATGAATGCAGTAATGTATGAAATTAAATTAAAGAATAATGCCTTACAAAAAGAATTGTTCACGTACATAAGTGGAGGAGCCAAGTCTCCTAATTTTTTAATAGAAAAATATTTTATAGAAAAAAATAGAAAATTGAATATTGATTTTATTAGCCTAAATAAATTTTATAAAAAAACTGATGAATTTACTAATCAGGAAATTAAAAAATTTATCGATGAAAATTCAGATAAACTGAATCAAGATTTTATTGATTTTTCATATGCAATAATAACACCAAAAAATTTAATTGGTTTAGATGAATTCAATCAGGATTTTTTTGATAAAATTGATGAAATTGATAACAAAATATCTAAAAATATTGATTTTAAAACAATTATTAATGAACTCAATATTAAACCAATTACTAAAAAAGATTATATTAACTTAGAAAACAATGAAACAATTGAGAGCAAAATATATAATTCTAGAAAAGATAAAATTGAAATACTTGAAAACAATGGAGTCTTTATCTTTTACCAAATTGATAGCATCAAAAGTAAACTGCCTAGTTTAAATGATGACAAATTTATAAAACAAATAAAAAACCTTTTATTTCAAAAAGAAAAATTTGAATATAATAAAAAAATACTAGACCGATTAAACAAAAAAGAATTCAATGAAATATCTTTTCAAAAACTTGGGAATGGAAAAATTGAAAAAATTCAATTGAATTCAGTTAAAGATATTAATAAATTTGAAATTAACTCTATTAAGATTTTATATTCATTGCCAATTAATACATTTACTTTAATTGCTGATAAAAAAGACAACATATTTGTGGCTAAAGTCATAAATTATGAGGATATAAATATCTCTCAAAATTCAAATGAGTTAAATGCAATTACCAACGAAGCAAGTGCAGAAAATAGAAATGGAATATTAAAATCTTACGATTACCTTTTAAATAATAAATACAAGGTTATAGTTAACGAAAAAACCCTTGATAGAGTAAAAAATTACTTTAGATGATGCTAAATCGAAACTTTAGTGATTTTAAGTTTCAACACAAAAGAAACAAAAATCAAATTTTATATACTTCTAGAAAAACAAGAAATGATCGTGAAGTTTTAAATTTAATTGATAATTTTCTTGCTGAAAAAAATAGCTTTATCTTTGAATCTGTTGAGAAAGGAAAAATTAGAGGTAGGTATACTATTTTTGGTAAAAACCCAGATAAAATTTGGGAGTTTAATAATAGAAATTCTTATTTGATTACAAACAAAACAAAAAAAAAGATTAAAGGAAATCCTGAAAAAATTATTGAAAAAATAATCGAAGATTTCAAATTCAAAACACCCCCTGAACTTCCACCTATATGCTCATTAATATCTGGGTATTTTTCATACGATTCTATTCGATATATTGAAAAAATTCCTAACAAATGCAAGGATGACTTAAATCTCCCTGACGTAAGACTCTTAAGGCCAAGAACATTGATTATACATGACAATTTAAAAAAGAAAATTTTTTATATTGTAAATACATTCAATGATGAAAAAATTTCAAATTATAAAGTAAAATATTTAGAAATTAAGAGTCAAATAAATGATTTATTAATCCAAGCTTCTTTAGAAAAAAATAATTCGTATAAGAGCACTAAAATTAATATTAAAGTTAAATCCAACACAACTAAAAATAAATTTTTAAAAATGGTAAATAAAGCCAAAAAATACATTAAAATTGGTGATATTTTTCAAGTAGTTTTAAGTCAAAGATTTGAGGCTAAATTATCCAAAAGACCACTAGAAATTTATAAAAAATTAAGAGTTACCAACCCATCTCCATTTATGTACTTCTTTAATTTTGAAGATTTTCAGATAATCGGAGCCAGTCCAGAAATTCTAGTAAGACTAAGAGATAACAATATTACTGTTAGACCGATAGCAGGAACAAGACCTAGGGGCAAAAACTCTAAACAGGATAATTTTTATGCCAAGGATTTATTAAAAGATAAAAAAGAACTTTCCGAACATTTAATGTTACTTGATTTAGGCAGAAACGATGCTGGTAAGGTATCTAAAATTGGTACTATTAAAGTTACAGAAAGCTTTATGATTGAAAAATATTCTCATGTAATGCATATAGTTTCTAATGTAATGGGAGTTTATAATAAAAAATATTCAAAATTTAAATCATTACTTGCTGGTTTTCCTGCGGGAACTGTTTCAGGTGCACCTAAAATTCGAGCTATGGAAATTATTGATGAACTAGAGACAACAAGAAGAAAAGTTTATGCAGGTGGTATAGGCTATTTCTCGGCTAATGGTGAATTTGATACATGCATAGCATTAAGAACGGCTGTTGCAAAAAATAAAAGATTTTATGTACAGGCAGGTGCTGGTATTGTTGCTGATAGCAATCCAATTAAAGAGTATGAAGAAACGGTTAATAAAGCAAAAGCATTACTGAGTGCTCTTAAATAATGAGAATTATATTAATTGATAATTATGATAGCTTTACATTCAATTTGTACCACTACCTGTCATCTCTAAAAGTTAAAGTTGATGTTGTAAGAAATGATAAAATTACTAACAAACAAATAATTAAAGAAAAATATAATAGAATTGTCATATCACCAGGCCCTGGGAATCCAAATCAATCAGGAAACTGTATTAAAATAGTTGAATCACTATATAGAAAAATTCCAATACTTGGTGTGTGTTTGGGTCATCAAATTATTGGACAAGTATTTGGTTCAAAAATAATTCAAGCTAAAAAATTAATGCATGGTAAAACTAGTATAATTGAGTCAAATAAAACTGGTATTTTAAAAAACCTTCCTTCCAGATTTGAAGCCACAAGATATCACAGTTTAATTATCGATAAAAAAACACTATCTAAAGACCTTGAAATTACCGCACAAACTAAAGATGGAGTTATAATGGGTATAAAACATAAAAAATATAATGTTCATGGTGTTCAATTTCACCCTGAAAGTATAAAAACTATTATTGGTATCAAAATATTAAAAAATTTTATTAATTATAAAAACTAATGAAGAAGTTCCTAGAAAAATTAAAAAATAAACAAGATTTATCCTTTAATGAAAGTAAGGATGCTTTTGAAATAATAATGCTGGGAAAAGCTTCTGATGATGAAATATTTAATTTTTTAACTCTACTTTCATCTAAAGGTGAGGTTTCGGATGAGATAGCTGGTGGTGTTTACGTTTTAAGAGATAAGTCTAAAAGAGTTGACGCTAAAGACTGTGTTGATACATGTGGAACTGGTGGTGATGGAATGAATACACTCAACATATCAACAGCTTCTGCTCTATTATTGGCTAGTATGGGTATTAAGATAGCAAAACATGGAAATAAAGCAGTTTCATCTAAATGTGGATCTGGTGATGTTTTGGAAGCTTTAAATATTAAGATTGATTTAGAACCAAAAGATATAGAAGAACAAATCCACAAAAATAACTTTGGGTTCATGTTTGCACCAAATTATCACAGTGCAATGAGGTTTGTTGGACCAACAAGAAAAAAAATTGGCAAAAGAACAATATTCAATATGATAGGTCCTTTGAGTAGCCCTGCCCTTGTTGAACGACAGGTTGTTGGTGTTTATGATAAAAGATTACTTAAAATTTTTGCTGAAGCTTTGAAAAACTTAGATATAAAATTTGCTTGGATTGTGAATAGTGAAGATGGTTTAGATGAGATATCACCATATGCAAAAACTAATGTTGTTCAATTAAAAGATGGTAAAATTTCAGAAATTACTATTGATCCTAAGGAATTAAATATAGGTGCAAATAAATTTGAAGATTTATTGGGAGATGATGCCAAATTTAATGCAAATAAGATGATTGATATATTTAAAGGTGAAGATAACGATTTCTCTAAAGCTGTTTGTTTAAATGCTGCTGCTGGATTAATTGTTGCAGACAAACATTCTTCATTTGATAATGCCTATGAGGATGCTAAAAAACATATCTTGTCAGGAAAAACATATGAAAATTTAAAAAGATTACAAAATGTCTGAAAACATCTTAGATAAGATAATAAAAAACAAAATTGAAAAGGTTGATTTATTAAAAAAATCTACTTCATTAAAGCTATTAATTGAAAAAATTGATGAAAATAAATCATTTATTAATTTTAAGGAAAAGATTCAAAAAAATATTAGGAATAAAAAAATTTCAATAATTGCTGAAATTAAAAAAGCTAGCCCTTCTGCTGGCATTATTATAAAGGAATACAATCCTATAGAGATTGCAGAAATTTATTACAAAAATAAAACAACATGTTTGTCAATCTTGACTGAAGAAGATTTCTTTCTGGGAAATTTAATTGACGTGAGTAAAGTTAAAGAAAAAATAAATCTGCCTATTCTCTGTAAGGATTTTTTTATAGATAAATTTCAAGTACCTCTTGCAAAGAGTTATGGAGCAGATGCTATATTAATTATACTAGCTGGCGTTTCTGATGATCTTGCTTTTGAATTATATGAAGAAGCTTTAAAATTTAATATGTCAATAATAGTTGAAGTACACACAGTTGAGGAAGCGAAAAGAGCTCTTAATTTTAAAGAAGCGTTAATTGGTATTAACAATAGAAATCTTAAAACCTTAAAGACAGATATAAATACAACTTATGATATCCATGATGTTTTAACTAATCACTCTGGTCCATTAATTTCAGAGAGTGGAATAAAAACAAAAGAAGAACTTTTGGAAATAAGTAAAAAAACTAATATTAAAACTTTTTTAATTGGTGAATCACTTTTAAAAAACTTAGATAATAATTCAATTTTTTCAGTCATTTAGACTAATAAACCCCTATTTTAAACACTTTTTAGCTATTGTTAATATAGAAGAACACTTGTAGAACAGATTTTGTACTTTATTTGTTCTTATGCTAACTAAAAAACAAAAAAACCTGCTTTTATTTATCAACAAGAAGTTGAGGGCTTCAGGTGTATCCCCTTCATATGAAGAAATGAAAGATTCATTAAATTTAAAATCTAAATCTGGAATTCATAGACTAATAAGTGCCTTAGAAGAAAGAGGTTTTATTAGAAGACTCCCTCATAAAGCAAGAGCTTTAGAGGTGATAAAACTTCCAGAAACGGCCTCTGCTAACGATATTTATAATAGTTTTTCACCAAGTGTTATTAAAGGTGGTTTAGATACTGAAAGTGACAATATAGATGAAATGGAAATACCTGTTTTAGGTAGTATTGCGGCTGGAACTCCTGTTGAAGCAATACAGAATGAGGTTTCTAGAATCCCTCTTCCAAGTAACCTTGAAAAAAATGGTCAATATTTTGGGCTTAAAGTTCAAGGTGATTCAATGATTGAAGCTGGTATCAATGAAGGTGATACAGTTATTATTAAAAGATCTGACACTGCAGATAATGGTAAAATTGTAGTAGCATTAATAGACGAACACGAAGCCATGCTAAAAAGAATTAGAAGAAAAGGTAAAACTGTTGCTCTCGAAAGTGCTAACAGAAACTATGAAACTAAAATATTTGGCCCTGATAGAGTAAAAGTTCAAGGCGTTCTAGTATCTTTATATAGAAACTTCTAAGAAAATAGTCTAAAAATTTTACATGTCCAATGTTGCAACAAGATTTG
>Ga0209709_10001539_pt1 | contig 21165 bp, 21 predicted proteins | sample ArcticOcean_MG_C_2_FD_187435 | JGI IMG/M metagenome (GOLD analysis project Ga0209709, IMG submission 187435) | Marine microbial communities from western Arctic Ocean - ArcticOcean_MG_CB4_136 (SPAdes) (version 2) | ecosystem: Environmental > Aquatic > Marine > Oceanic | place: Arctic Ocean...
GTTTTGAGTGCAGCATTAACGCTAAGGTCATAATATGAAATATCCCTAATATTTGAGGTGATCCAATAAGACCCCATATTCTATATATCCCGAAACTCTTAACTCCAATTTGATTAGATGTTACAACTCCACTATTAAAATATAAGCTTTCAAAGAATGTCCTATAGCCACTTAATGAAAAAAATTGTTCAAAAAGAGTATATGCAATAGCTATTTTTGATAATAATACAAATTTTTCAATAATCTTGTCTCTTTCATATAATGCTAATGGAAAGAATAATAATGGCAGAAAGTACCCCACAGTAGACAGCCTAAATTCTTGTATGCCAAACAATAATGAATCAAAAACTGATATATCAACCTCAAAAGGTCTTAAAAAAACTATACTAAAGTTATAAATAAATAAATATAGAATAAAGAGAATAAAAAACTTAGAATTATTAGTCAGCCTAGCTTTATTCTCCATCATGTATATTATAGAAAATAGTAGTCCAAATAATAATAATGCTGTCTCAATAATGACGTAAGGTCTTTTGTCGAATGTTTTGAGTAATATACCAAACAATACAATAGAAGATGTCACAAATAGGTATCTATAATAATCAAAAGTATAGTTTTTAATAGTAATCATAGTAACCCTTTAGTTTTCTTGTCAAATCATTAATATTATCTGTTGCAATCACTTCTGATCTCTTTAGCAGATAATTGTTTGTATTTATATCATTAAATCCTTTTTTACTACAGGCTGCCCACTCATAACCAATATCTGAAATTATGCTCAATGTATCATTATTATAAGATCCATGCGGGTAACTTACGGCAGTAATTTTTTTCTTGGTAATATCTTCTATTATTACTTTGCCATCATTCAATTCAGAATATTGCTTTCTAATGTCAAGATCACCCAGTCTTAAGTGATTTAAACCATGCGCGCCAATGTTGCATTTCTCTAACTTTGCAATTTCACTAATATCCTCAACTGACAAGTAATTATCCTTACCGATCATTCCAGCAGTAATAAACAGACTGAATGGGATTCCATAGTTATCAAGAATATTAACAGCATCAATTGTATCCTTATAGCCATCGTCTATGGATAATGATACCGACATGCTTTTGTTAGAAAAATTATTGAATTCAGTCAGCTCATAGTTATCATACAAATATTTTATATGATCATTAAATTTAGAAATATTTATACTTATTCCATAAGTATCATGTGAAAGCTTAGAGCCAAAAGCATGATATATAAGACATCTATTACCGAGACTACAATGTTTTTTATATCCATGGTAATAGATGTTTCCGCAATAATCTCTTATCAAGCATTTCATTTTATTCATTTATAAATTCCATAGCATTTAATTCATTCATATGATTCACTGGAAATAGTAGGATTCTAGATAATTTAGCATTCTTTAGCTTATGAGACTCAATTTTAGGCAATGATGGCCATTTAATAATATTAATATTATTTGCTATACCCCACTTTGTCCATTTATCATAAACTCTTTGGTCATTGAATACACAAGGGAATGCATATGGGCATATACTTGATTTTATATCAAGCATTTCTAATTCTGAATGACCCAAGTATCTTTGCCAAAAATTATAATTGTTTCTCCTTATTCTACAAATCCTTTCCTTGTTTTTTTGTTGCGCTAAATATATTTTATATGAGAAATAGTCTATAGGTTCAATATTGTCATAAATACTTTTAGAGTCATCTGACATATTTTTAGGATTTTTATTATTCCGACCAAAGAATCTAAAAGAATACTTAAACTCAGAAAAGTTTAAAAATCTTTTTTGAAATCTCTTCTTTAAATCAATATTATTATTAAATTTTAAAAAAGACCCACTTAAGACAGGTAGAACTTTTCTCAGACTATTAAAAGATATATCTCCTAGATTACCAAAATCAATATTTTCATATTTTCCATGTAAAGAATGAGCGTTATCCTCTATGATTATGCATTCATATTTTGATTTTAGTTTTAATAAAGAAGTCCAGTCAGATGGCACTCCAAAATAATTTACAACCAAGACAATGGAAAGATCGTTTCTGATATTATCTTCAATAAAATTAATATCTGGGTTAAGATGCTCATCAACGCTATAAAATATTACTGGGATATTAAAATTACTTATCACCGGGATTATTTCTGAGCATATAAAGTCTGGTAATAGTATTTTTTTTATTTTTCTTGGGTTTTTTAATAACGCATCTATAGAAATATTAAGCGAAGATCTTGCAGAGTTTAATATATACGAATTACCGTTACTGTCATTATTAGAGAATAATGACTTTATTAAAGTTGTGTAACTGAATATTGGCTGTAATGTAATTTTATTCTTCAAGTTAACTATGCGTGTCTATTAATTCTTCTAGTTTTTTAATGTCTGTAATATTGGCCATATCAATATTTTTCATAGAATTATCCTGCAGCAGAACTACACTATCAGCCATTTTTAACGAAGAGAGCCTGTGAGTGATCATTATAATGGTGATCAATGGATATTCTTTTCGGATAGCATTGATTATCTGGCTTTCAGTTTTACTATCTAATTCGTTAGTAGATTCATCTAGAATTAGAATTTTTGGTTTTAGGTATAAAGCTCTAGCAATTCCTATCCTCTGTCGTTGTCCTCCACTAAGTTTAATACCTCTATCACCAATATTGCTATCAATACCATCATTAAGAGTACTCACTAAGCTAGTTAACCTCAAGATTTCAATAATTTTAACAAGATAAGCGTGATCAACAGAATTATTCTCTATGCCAAGAGCAATATTTGACGATAAAGAACCTTCTTGCAAGTTTACTGTTTGAGGCACGTAACCTACTATTTTATTAAATGAACTTCTATTTTCATCTGTTAGGGTAAGATTATCAATTTTTATTTCACCAGACTGTGGTTTATAAAAACCAAGTAACATATCAATTAATGTAGTTTTACCTTGTCCTGTTGGGCCTATTATAGATGTCATTGACTTTGCTTTAATTTTAAATGTTAAATTCTTAATAAAAGAATTTTTCTCAGGGTAACCAAAAGTAATATTATTGAAAGAAATTTCATTCTTAAGATTAAACTCAATTATCTTGGGTTTTCCAATAATATTAGGGGCATCATTAGCTGTAAATATATCTTCTAAGAGATTAAACACAGGGAGGTATAATTTATATATATTTATATTTGTATAAACATTCTGAAGCATTGGTACTGCTCTATAAGCAGCTAATATAAAAACAGCTATTACAGGAAAATGTATAGCTAGCGGACTATCAATAAATATTAAATAAATAATTGATGAGAAGATAATGCTAAACATTATTATTTCTAAAATATACTTAGGAATTGATGATAGGTAACTAATTCTTGCATCCACTAATGCAAAATCTTTAGCTGATTCTGAAAAATTTTTAAGATAGTAATCTTCTAATGAATAAAATTTAACTTCTTTTAGAGAGTTAAAAGCATCTCGTGTTATTTTGAATCTATGATCATTAAGAACGAGTCTTTCCTCTCCACCTTTTTTAACAATGCCAGCAAAATTTTTATATATTATTATATATATAATTGTCAATATAAAAAATGAACTTAAAAATATTTGATAATCAATTATAATTAATAATATAGAAATAAAAACTATAATAATAGATTTTGATATTATCTGGATTAATGGAAATATTATGCCACTACCAAGAGATGATGCATCCTCTAAAACATGTTTGGTTATAACTCCTGGCGACGCGTTTACAAAAGACGCATATGGTCTATTTAAATAGTATCTTAACGTAGATGAAGCCACACTATGCTCTACTCTTGCTATAAAATACAATGTTCTACGAAGTGAAAATATATTAAATAAATTTATGAAGGTAAATATAGATAGAACAGAAACTCCTATCAATACCTTAGACTCTCTTGGATCTAAATCTAAATACATTATTATTTCTAATATATATGTATTATTTATGACGTAATTAGGGTCTGATATTATATTTATAAATGGAATAATTGAGGCAATACCTAATATCTCAAATACGCCAGATATTAATAAGATAAAAAATATAGCATATAAGGATCTTGCCTCGCTTGGCTGCAAGATATTTTTTAATCTGGTAACTGGATTTCTTGTAAAGATATTCATGCTGGAAAAAATGTTGTCAGTAGATATTTTTACTAAAGCTTTCTACGATAAAAAGTAGTGATTATAAAAATATATAATAGAGAAATAAATACACCTAAGACCGCCCCAAGAAATACAATAAGTTTTCTTTTTGGGCTATATCTATCAGCTGTAGGCAATGCTTTTTGATCAATCTGAGCTGCTACAACTGCCTCTGGATCAACTTTAATAATATTTAAAGCAGCAACTTGTTGCTGAAGTACTCTTAGACCCGGTACAAATGATGCCTCAGATTTTCTTTCTGACAAGGTTTGAATTTCAACTTTAAGAGCTTTTGACCCATATAGATATAATGGACTATTATTATGAACATTGTCATCACTCATAATCACACTTTGTTGGTTAGTAGTATTGATTTTCATTTCAATAATGTTTAGTTTTTCTGCAATAACTAAAGCTTCTTCTAGCTGCACTATTCTGTCTTGCGTAATACGTCTAGCAAGGTTAATTTTTGAATCTACTTGACTCTGTACTGAGTCACGTTTATTTGACAGGAGTTTGTTTGCACCACTTATAAGTTCCCGTGAAGTTTTCATAATTACATAATCAATATAAAGATTTAGAGCATCCGCTGCTTCATTAGAGTCATGATGTAAAAAGCTAACAGTTAAGAATTTTTCTCCTCTAACATCTCTTGATAATATTTTTGATTGTAACGTGAATATCAAATTTCTATGAAAATTTTCAAAATATTTTTCAGGGTTTTCGGTAATATACTTGTCAAATATTCCGTTATTAAAAAAGAAGTCTCTTTGATACTTTCTTGACTGAGCATTAACCATAAATATATTATAGACTTCACTTGGCCTGGTTATCTGTGCTTGTGTCAAGCTTTTACCATTCTTATCTATAATATTCAGCGCATTAATATCTTTTTCTTGCGATGGTATTATATAAATAGAAGTTTTATATATTTCTGGGCTAATGGTTTTATTAAACGCATATGTAATTGAAGTCAATAAAGAAACCAGGATGATTCCTATTATTATTTTTTTTCTTTCCATTACAACATCAAGAAAATTATTTATATTATGTTCTGTCATATTAAGTCTCTTAATTATACATTTATTCTTATAAATTACTAAATATTTTGCGCTCTTTTATAATCATCATGGTTACCAATATCAATCCATGACTCATGTAATGGGAAAACTGAGACTTTATTTTCTTTAACATATAAACTTATAAGATCAGTCATGTCAATTTTACCCTTATCTTTCATTTTTTTGACAACCTCTTGATCAATTATATATATTCCAGCATTTATCAAATAACGATTTACTGGCTTTTCTTCAATACTTGAAACTTTATGATTTTTTACCTTAACAATTCCAAAGGGTACAGATGATATGTAGTCAGCAACACAAAGGGTGATCAGAGATTTTGACTTATTGTGGTAATCTAATAAATCATCATAATTAACATTAGTAATTACATCTCCATTGATTACGATTACTGGAGCAGTTTGTTTGTTTTTTTTAATTAATGACAGGCACCCAGCTGTTCCCAAAGGCTTTGTTTCTTTCAAAAAATTTACTATACCTTTGTATTTATTTTTTTTAAAAAACTTTATTATCATTTCAGACTTATATCTAACAGAAACAGATATATTTGAAAAACCTGAGTTAATAAATCTATCTACAGTCATGCTAATAATAGGTTTGTTGTTTATTTTCAACAATGGCTTAGGTGTATTTATCGTTAATGGCATAAGTCTTCTACCTTCACCACCTGCCATAATAATAACTTGGTTTTCTTTGTTTCTCTTTTTTAGATCTAATTCAGAATAGATTCCCACTACTTTTCCAGAACTATCTAGTAAAATCGGATGGTTTATTTTCTTTATTTTAATAATTTTATCAATTCTTTTATCATCACTTTCAAGAGCACAACAAGGTCTTTTATTCATTATTTCAGAACAGTGATTATTTATAGTTATGCCTTTGATTAAACCTCGTCTAATATCACCATCAGTAATTGTTCCTAGCAGCTTAGATCCTTTGTCAACTATAACTAAAATCTTAATCTCATTATCTTGCAATAGTTTAATAGCACCGCTTATAAGAGTGTTTTTTTGAACAATATATGAGGTTAATATTTTCATTTATATACGAGTAAAGTTTCTGAGGATGTTTAAGCCATCTTCCCCGCTTTTTTCTGGATGAAATTGGCATCCATAACTATTTTTATAATTAACCATAGATATAATATCAATGCCATTATAATTGACTGTACTAATTATATTTTCATTGTTTACAGAAGTTGACATGTATGAGTGCACAAAATACATGGAAAAGGAATCTCCCATGTTTACTGTTAATTTATTATTGATTTTAACCATATTATCATTCCATCCTATATGAGGTATTTTATGGGTATCATTAGCATTATTTTTGGATGGGATTTTTACAACATCTCCATTTATAATATCTAAACCTTTATGTTCTCCGAACTCATAACTCCTTTTAAACATCATCTGCATTCCTAAGCAAATTCCAAGAAAAGGTCTATTAGATTCAACATGGTTCTTTATTTTATCAATCAATCCTATTTTCTTAATAGAATTCATTCCTCTTTCATATGAACCAACCCCAGGTAAAACCAAGTGATCGTGTATCGTATCATCATTACATGAAACTATATTTGTTTTAGCTCCTATATATTCAAATGCTTGTGAGACATTGTATAAGTTCGATAGTCCCGAGTCTATAATGCTAATTTTTAACATTATAATCTCTCACATTAACCCCTGACTCCTTAAATATTTTTCTAATTTCTGGTATAGATTCTTTCTTATAATGGAGAATACTTGCAATTGCTACGGCATCTACGTTTGACTCTTGTACCGCTTTGATTCCATCGTTAATAGTGCCCATACCACCTGATGCTATAACCGGAATATCAACGGAGTTAGATATTTTCTTTAATAAATCATAATCAAAACCTTTTCTTGTGCCTTCCTTGTCAATTGATGTCACCAAGATTTCACCAGCTCCTAAAGAATTAACTTTTTTAGCCCACTCTATTGCATCTAATCCTGTTTTTTCTCTTCCATTTTCAATCATAACTTCCCATGAACTTTCATTCTTTTTTGCCTCAATGGAGGCAACAATACACTGTGATCCAAACTTTAATGCTGCTTTCTTTATTAAATCTGGATTACGTGTAATAGCACTATTAATAGCAACTTTCTCTGCGCCAGCCCTTAATATCAAATTAATATCATCTGTGTTATTGATGCCGCCCCCAACTGTAATAGGTATAAAAATATTCTTAACCGTAGACTTAATTATATCTTCTAAATTATTTCTACCATATAGGCTTGCTACTATATCCATATAAATAATCTCATCAGCTCCTTCTTTATAATATTTATTTGCAAAATCATTTGGGTTTCCAATTACTCTTAGCCCTTCAAGATGAATTCCTTTGATAAGATTAGCGCCTTTGATATCAAGACGAGGAATTATTCTAATATTACTAGGCAAAATTATTCTACTGTATCTCCAAGATTCCAATAACTACAAACGATTCCCAAATATTTAGAGATCCAAAGTTATCACACAACCCTTGAAAATATTTTTTCATTATTTTTACCATCCGCTTAATCCACCATCTATATATAGATTTTGACCAGTTACATAACTAGAGGCATCAGAAGCGAGATAAATTATAGCTCCAACTATCTCCTCCTTGTTAGCCATCCTATTCATTGGCACTCTTTTAGAATAATTATCAACAAAATTCTTATTTTGCCCGCTAAATACCCCGCCTGGGGATATTGTGTTAACCCTGACATTATCTCTTGCCCAATAAGATGCCAAGTGTAACGTCAAGCCAACTACTCCTGATTTTGAAACAGAGTATGCTGCCGGTGTATTAATTTCTTTATCTAAGTATTTCGAGCCCTTATATATTCTCTGATCAGATGCCATCAGAGAAGAATATATTGATGCCGTCTGAATTATTGATCCTTTCTTTCTTTTTGCCATTCTCATGCCAATTTCTTTTGCAACGATATACATGCCATCTAAGTTTACACTCATTACTTCCTTCCATGTATCTAAACTATATTCTTCCAATGGTTTGAAAAATTCATCTAATGATTTGCCCTTGGTTGCGGCATTATTTAATAGAATATCAATTTTACCAAGCTTTTTTTCAACTATAGTTGCCATCTTTTTTACATCAATTTCATCACTAACATCACAGGATATTCCCATGCATTCAATGTTATATTTTTTAGTAATTGACCTTGCCAAACGTTCAGCGCTAGATTTATCAAGATCTACAATAGCAACTCGAGAACCATATTGAGCTAGAGCTATAGAAAATTCTTTTCCTAGTATGCCACAGGCTCCAGTTACTACTGCAGTTTTATTCTTTAATTCAAATAGTTTATTATATTTCATATTAACTAGTTATGTGTCCTGAAAACTGGTTTTATAATCTCACCATCAAGATACTTGTCCACACCATTATCTATTGCCAACTTAATAATAGGGAAAACTTTGTTCAACGCTTTTTCAGTAATTTTTAACTCTTTGACTCCATGGCGAAAGGATAAACTTATCCAGGGCATTAATATTTTATTTTTAATCATTTCTTGCGAAAAAAGTGTTCTCAAGGATAAAGATATCTTTCCTGCATTATCTTTAAATGAATAGACTGGTGAACATGAGGGGCCTTCAGCAATAAAGTTATTTTCTAACTTATATTTTTTTGCAAGTGAATTCATAGTCTTTTTTAAATTATAGCCATACTTCCATATATGATTTATAACTGAATTCTTTTTCATATATTTATATGTAGCAACGAAAGCTCCAAGACTAGACATCTCAGCTCCATGAGTAGTTGACAATAAAAATGTTCTTTCTTGACCAATATGCTCAATTGAACCTAGTTGCATAATGTCTCTTTTACCAGCAACACATGACACTGAAAACCCATTAGCCATAGCTTTACCAAAAGTGGACAAATCAGGTTTAACTCCATAAAGATGCTGGGCTCCTTTTAGATCCCATCTAAAGCCAGTTATCATTTCATCTAAAATAAAAACAATTCCATGCTTCTTACATAATTTTTGAACCTCAAGAAGATAATTATTTTTTGAATTCTTATATGATCTATCGCATTTAATTTTACCACAACAGCCATTTGTAGACTTATTTGTTGATGGGCATATATTTGTAGCTGGCTCAAGCACTACACACGCAATTTTTTTTGGATAAAGTTTGATTAATTTCTCTAGAGAACTTATATCATTATAGTTAAAGTGTTTTGTAAGTTTTTGAATACTTTTGGGTATGCCTCTCTTTACAACCGTGGACCCTATAAACCAATCATCATATGAAAAGAATGGATGCTGCGTACATATTGCCACTAGATCACGACCAGTATAAGCTCTCGCAAGTTTTACGCCAGCTGAAACAGCAGTAGAGCCATTTTTTGTAAATTTAACCATATCTACAGAATCTATTTCATTTATTAATAACTCCGCAGCTTCAAGCTCAATAGTTGATGGCTTTGTTAGATTATTCCCATTTCTAATTTCTTTAATCGCACCATCGTTAATTATTTTTTCTGAATAACCTATATTGACAGCTCTAAGAGCCATTCCATAATCAAGAAACTTTTTTCCTTTATCATCAAAAACATAAGAGCCTTTTCCTTTGCTCAGTATTTCTGGCGCATTAATTGGGAATTGGTCAAAACCCTTTGAGTATGTATGAGCTCCTCCAGGTATAGCTTTTAATAACCTTTTTTGAATTTTTTTATCTCTAATCATTTTTAACCTGAATTTCATCTATATTATTCATGATTGCTTCTATACAAATTAAATCTAAGTATGTATCAATTTCAAAAGATTTCCAATATGGAACTATGAAAGGAAGTGTTTTTTCATGATAAAATGACTTAGTCTTAATAAAATTTTTTATCCGAGAAAGATAAAGAGATCCATCAAGAAAGTAAAGATCTTCTATTTCCTGTCTTCGCATTGCCTTTCCTGGAAATTTCCCTTTATAGGGTTGTATTTTATTGTCATTTATTGAAAGACAGTATTCTGGATGATTAGATTCTATTTTTGCGACACTGGTTAAGGCAGTAAATTTATTGTTTGAATCTAATTCAATTAATGCTCTATCAATATCATTCCCTGTTGTTAATGGCGATGTAGGCTCTAATAAAATTAGATATTCAAAATCTGCTAGCTCAGTATTCAATGTCTCCAGCATATGAATAATAACTTCACTAGAAGTCGTAGTATCAGATGCTAGATTTAATGGCCTCAAGAAAGGTACTTCTGCGCCATGGGTTTTAGCTATATCTGCTATTTTTTCTGAATCAGTGCTTACTATGATTCTATCAACATATAATGAATCTTTTGCAGCGGTTATAGGATAATGTATTAATGGATTACCTTTAAGATTCAGTATGTTTTTATTCTTTAGACCCTTGCTTCCAGATCTTGCAGGTATTAGTGCCACTATTTTTTTCTTATTAATCATTTAATTTTACTTTAACCATTTTTGAATACCTTTTTCAATATTTATTTTTGGTGCCCAATTATATATTTTTTTGGAAAGCCCAATATCTAGAACTAGTCTAGATTCAGTTAATTCATTAGAGATTATATTTTTATCAGTATAATTATGCCCTAATGATTTGCACATATATTTAACTAACGTTAAAACATCCGTTCCTTTACCTGTGCCTATGTTTAATATTAAATTTCTAACTTTACTTGAAACAACCCTAAGCAAACATTCACAAAAATCATCTATATAAATAAAGTCTCTAATAGATTTCATATTTTTCAAGATGATTTCTTTTTTATTCTCAATAATCTGATCATGTAAAACATTAAATATATTATGCTCAGACATTCCTTTGCCATAAACATTTGACAATCTAAGAATCATACCTTTATTTTTAAGTATTTTTTTTTCTAAAGATATTTTTGATTTACTATAGTCATTCAGATTTGATAATTTTTTATTTTCGCTCATAGATCCTTTAGAGTCATAGCCGTATACTCTTGAACTTGACATAAATATCATTTTTTCTTTATATGATTCTGAGAGAGCACTTATGAAGTTAATTTCATTATTTGAAATCAATGTATTATTACCTGCTAAATTAACTAATAAAGTATTTCCATCATTATAACCAATTGCTTCATGATAATTTCTGACAACAATATCAGTTCCTTCGGATGCCTTTCTAGATATCCCTAGGCAAGACACCTTATGGTCTTTAAAATATTTTTTTAAGGCGGAACCGATAAAACCCGATGATCCTGTTATAATTACTCTGCTACTAGAATTCACTTTTTATTTACTTGTTATATATTGATGATTTGTATAATCCCAGATTCTCTTTATTTGAAAACCATTCTATAGTTTCCTTCAACCCTTTCTCAAGACCTTTCTTTCCTTTGTATGAGGGTTGCCAATTTATTAACTTATTTGCCTTACCTATATTTGCTTTTAATCTAAAAACCTCACCTTTAACCGGCCTTTCTCTTTTTTTATCAGTTTTAATTACTAAATTAGTTTTCATTATTGACTGTATTAGTTTGACAAGATTTGTAATCGAGATTTCATATCCAGATCCAATATTAATAATTTCTCCAATGCTTTTTTTATTTTGAGCAATAGATATAAATCCAGAAACAGTATCGCTTACATTTGTAAAATCTCTAGTTGGGTATAAGCTACCCAGATTTATAAATTTATCATTTAATATTTGAGTAATTATAGTTGGTATAATTGCTCGATTTGACTGCCTAGGCCCAAAAGTATTGAATGGCCTAATTATAGAAACTGGGAGGTCAAAAGTACTATAATATGAATATGCTAGTTGATCTGCAGCTATCTTAGTTGCAGAATATGGAGATCTCGCAATATTTTTATTTGACTCACTTATTGGAACAGAATCATATTCACCATATACCTCACTAGTAGAGGTGTGAATTATTTTTTCTACTTTAGAATCAAGGCAGGATTCAAGTAAATTTAATGCGCCTGTAGCATTAGTTTCAAGATATGCATATGGAGAATAATATGACTGAGGTATAGCTATTAATGATGCTAGGTGAAAAACAATATCAATATCCTTGCATGCATTGTCAACTGATTTCTTATCTCGCATGTCACCTGGATATACCTCAATTTTTTGAAGAGTTTTTTTATCTAAGTGATCTAACCATCCCCAATTATTAAATGAATTATACATTGCCATAGCTCTTATATCTGAACCTTCATTTAGGAGAGCCTCTACCAGATGTGATCCTATAAAACCATCTGCCCCAGTGATAAGAACTTTTTTATTTTTTAGATTAATATTTTTATATTGTGCTGTCATATTAACTAATATCCTCATCTTTTTTATTTTTTTTAATCTCAGCTTCTAAAACACGTAATTCCTCTTTAAGGCTATCATACTCGCTCATCTTTCTCTGAAAGAATTTGACTGTTAATTTAGATTTCTCTTGGATACCCTCTTTTGTTATATAATATGCGTAGGCTCTTTTGTTCTTACTATTTTTAAAATTTTGAGCTTTAACGATACCTTTATCAATTAAGGCTCTTATTATAAAATTAACTTTTCCTAGGCTAATGTTCAATGAATTAGATAACTCTCTTTGGCTGACTTTCTGCTCAGACTCTAGGTGTCTTAATATATTAAGATCATCTGACGTGAGCTTATGATTATTGTCAATAATATTTTTTTTCATACTTATCTATATACTCTTATTTTTTTTTAAATAATCCATTTGCATAACCATTGATTCTGGCAATATCAAAAAATAAAGCAGTTATCGGTAACATTACAAAAAATTTTCCACTCTTTGCTTCAAAGATTCTCTTAGATTTATAAAATGGAATTACATACCCTCTCACAGCAAGATAACTAATTATAAACACTATAATGGATGTAATTTGAGAAAAAGAAATAACCAATAACGATACAATTAACATTAAAAAATATAAATATGGTTTCTTATCTCCATAAGCACTCCATGCTGACTTAGAGTATAGTTTAATCTTGTTATAACCATCTCTAATGTTAGCTGCAAAATTTACACCAAAATATTTAAGACAAACATCTTTATTAATACTTCTTGTTAATGAGCTCTGTTTTGCTTTATTAATAAAATCAACATCATATCCGGCTCTACAGTTTTCAATGAAATACCCAATTTCTTTAAAAATTAATTTATTCATTAATGATCCTGTTAAACATATGCATTGGTTCTTAAAACCATATGTATGAGCAATAAAACATTTATCAACTGTATTCGTACCTTCCGTGTAGATTCTTCCAGAAACAATATCTGTTTTTTTTCTGTTATACCTAGCAACTTGGCTTGCTATCCAATTTAATGGGATATCAAGGCCACAATCCATATATATAATCATATTATTGGTAGAGTTTTTAATGCCTAGATTTATAGAACTACTAGGACTCTTTTTTCCAGAAAAAAATATTTTTATATTTAAATCAGGATATTTTATCGCCATATCATTAATAATCTTTACTGTATTATCATCCGAACCAGAATCAACAAAAATAATCTCGTTAGCGACTAGAGTCTGATTTCTTAGGCACTCAATAGTTGACTTGATTGTTTTATCTTCATTATAGAATGGGAGTATTATTGATATTTTCATTAGATGAATTTAGGATGGCTACCGCAGTTGAATTTTATCTGTTCAACTAATGAACATGATAATATAAGAATAGAGTAATATCAAGTTAAAAGATTCGTTCAATAGAATTATTATCAATAGTGGTTATATATTCATTATTTAAAAGCGATATAAGGATTTTTGATCTAGCATTGCCAGACTTCTCAAGGAAAATAGCAGTAAAATTAGAAAGCTTTCCTTTGGTAATAGAAACTTTAGACCCTTCCCTTATCCCATTGTTTTCTATACCTTTAGTATCGATATTATACTTTAAAAAATCTATATAATCTTGATCTAGAAGATAAGGAATAGACAAATCTTTGTTCACTAGTAATCTAGAAATGCCAAAAGTGTTATTAATTTTCGAGAGATTCGAGTTTAGGGAGTCTAAAAAAATAAAGATATAATTGGAAAAATAGACTTCTTTGCATGAAATCCAGGCATTTCTTTGAAATTTTTGCCTCTCAATAACTGGAAGATAGCAGTCAAAACCTTGATTATTAAGGTTTGTTTGTGCCCTATACTCCTGCTTTGGCTTAGTTTGTGCTATTGCCCACATATGTTCACCCTAAGAACAGATTAGAATAATAAAAAAGCCTTGTCAATAAAAGGGTAAAATATCTTAGTCTTCGTGGTTTCTTCCTATGCCAAAATACTTAATTCCAGTTCCTGCAAACTTATCAAGAGGATAAATATTACGTCCGTCAAATATCACCGGGGTTTTCATTGATTTAATGAACAAAGAGGTGTCTATTGACCAAAATTCTTTCCATTCTGTACAAATTAACAATGCATCAACATTTTTAATAGCTTGAGAGTAATTTTTTGTCTCACGGTAGAGTTTATGGTCATATATCCTCGTTTCTTCTTTCAAGCTTGCGATTGGGTCATAAGCGAGAACAGAGCCTTCATTCTCAAGTATTAGCTTAATCATTTCAATGCTTGGGGCATACCTAATATCATTCGTGTTAGGTTTAAAAGAAAGTCCCCACACACCAATAGTTTTACCCTTGAGGTTATTTTTAAAATATTTTTTTATTTTAGAGAATAAATAGGTTTTTTGCTTATCATTGGTCAGGTTTACAGCTTTTAATAACAAAGAGTTATGAGATAATTTTTTTGCTGTACCTATCAATGCATTTACATCTTTTGGAAAGCAAGAGCCTCCATAGCCACACCCTGGATAAAGAAACTCATACCCTATTCTTTTATCAGAACCAACACCAATTCTTATATCTTCAATATCAACATCTAATTTATCAGCAATAACTGCAAGATCGTTAATAAAGCTAATCTTTGTAGCTAACATCGAATTAGCTGCATACTTTGTGAATTCAGCAGACTTAACACTCATGTTTTGAATTTTATTTTGCTTTCTATTAAAAGGTTTATAGATAGTATCAAACAAGGCCTGTAACTCTAAATCAGATGTTCCAATAATAATTCGGTCTGGCCTACTAAAATCTTCAATAGCAGAACCTTCTTTTAAAAACTCAGGGTTTGAGGCTATTTTTACAGTGAGATTCTTTTTTAATTTTTTTAATTTTTTTGCAAAGATATCTAATATTATTTCAGACGTTCCTACTGGTACAGTTGATTTTTCAACAATAATTTTATTAGTCGTCATATGTTCAGCAATACTATTGCATGCCTTCTTAATACTAGTTAGATCAGCAAGGCCATCTGCTTGTGATGGAGTGTCCACAGCTAAAAATATTATATCTGAATGCTTTATAGCTGCAGAATATGATGAGGTAAAAGATAATCTATTGGCCTTAGTATTCTTAGCTACAAGTTTTTCTAGTCCATTTTCATATATAGGCATAACACCTTTTTTTAAACCATTAATTTTTTTCTTATTAGAGTCAAGACAACAAACATTGTGCCCAACATCTGCAAAACATGTTCCGGTTACAAGGCCTACATAGCCAGTACCTATTATCGTTAATTTCATATTTTATCCTTATAATTAATTCTGTTTGAAATTATAGATGCAAAAATCGTAAGAGTATATAGCATAAATAATATAGAGTGCTGGTGGGCAAGTACGACATGACTAACCATAAATGAAGAATAAGAGATAATAGTTGTCGTTCCTAATAAGCCAACAATCATTGTTTCATTTTTAAAAATGAGAGCAGCATAAAATATTTTAAAATAAATACATAGTAGCAGCAAGAAGAGTATAAGCCCAAACACTCCAGTTTTAGCAAATAAGTCAAGATACTGATTATGAGCATGGTTAAAACCTGCCGATGGATTACTAGAGTCTATTCGTATAGCAGGTATATCTTTATTATTGATTTGATTAACAAGATTTTCATTAAATTTATCTAACCCCACTCCTAAATAAGGGCTTTCTTTAATCATATTTATAGAACCTTTCCAGACAATAATTCTTGGTATAATAGATCCTGTACTTTTCCATGACGTAGTTAATCCATTATTACTACCTAACTTTATATCGTTATAACCATCTATCACTCTATCGGACACACCAGACAGATATGAAAATAATATGACCGTCAAGAAGGCTACTGCTATATATCTGGTGTTAAATAAAAAAGTTTTATTCTTGATCAGGAAAAATAAAAAGACCAGGGGAATAGCAAGTAATGGTCCTCTGCTACCAGAAAGCATAACAGCTAGTATTGCAAATAACATACCCAGCAAAGAAAGAATAGCTGACTTCGAAGAATTTTTATCATAGTTAAATAATATGAATGAGAAAAAGAAATGAAGCATACTAATATTGCCATATATAGTAGAAGTACTCATGTGTCCATACACCCTACTCTGTCCATCGATTAATGATGCATACAATGCATACAATCCAATTAATATGCTACTTATATTGATTACAATAAAAACTAATTCTAATTTAATTTTAATATCTCTTAAAAAAAGATAGAGAGGGATAGCAAAAAGAAAACGTGTGTAATTATCAAGCTCACGTGCATTAGAATCATGGGTTACCGAAGACCATAAGGCATAATAAAATATTAATATAAGTAGAAACATTAATATTTTTTCATTAATATCTATAAATATTTTTCTCTTAAAAAATATAATATAGTAAAGTGAAATCATTGTTAATAATAAGGAAACCAGGCTTAATCCATTTGAGGTAATAAGATTTAATAAAAAATATAGAGCTATCAATATTAATGAAATGTTTTTTATCATTGGATGTGGTTCAGTATCTTTCTTCAAGGGTAATGAAAAAGAATAGAACATTAGAGAGAATCCAAAAGAAAAAATTATATACCTTAAAAAAGTATGAGGTAATTTAAATAAACTTTCACCAGAAAGGATAAGCTTATAAATATCGGGCATTGAGTATGCGTTTAATAAACCAATAATTTCTTTTCCGTAAATCGTAAAAGATATGCCTTCAATAGTTAATCCATTAATTGAAAAACTTATAGGGGCAAACATTGAGATTAGAATAAAAAATACTGAAAATATTAAAAGTATATTTCTAGATCTTACATAGTGGTAAGGAAACCAGTTCATCATTATTAGAATAGTCCAATAATATTTCCATCACTATCTAAATCAATTTTTTCAGCTGCCGGCACTTTTGGTAATCCGGGCATTGTCATTATGTCGCCACACACCATTACGACGAATTCTGCACCCGCTGCCAATCTAACTTCTCTTATAGTAATCACATGATCAGATGGAGCTCCTCTTAAAGTAGGATCTGTAGAAAATGAATATTGAGTTTTAGCTACACAAACAGGATATTTTCCATATCCGTTTTTCTGTAATTCTTCGATTTGCTTTTTAATCTTTGCTGGTGCTGAAATGCCACTAGCTCCATAAATTTTTTGTGCGATAGTCTCCATTTTAGACCATAAATCAAGATCATCTTCGTATAGATATTTAAAATTATTTTTAGATTCATCAATAACCTTAACTACAGTTTCCGCTAGTTCTTTAGCACCCTTTCCTCCGTTTGCATGATGTGTTGAAGATACTATGGGCACATCCAATTCATCTGACTTATCTTGTAATATTTTTCTTTCAGCCGCAGTATCTGACGCAAAACCATTAATCCCTACAACAACTGGAAGACCATAATGTTCTTTTAAATTTTTTACATGTCTTTCTAAGTTAACAAGCCCTTTTTTAAGATACTCGAGGCCTTCTTTACTAAATTCTTCTTTAGGGCATCCTCCGTGATATTTTAAAGCTCTTATTGTAGCTACTAAAACAACAACAGATGGTGTTAAATTTGCTTTTCTACATTTAATATCTAAAAATTTCTCAGCTCCTAAGTCTGCACCAAAGCCTGCTTCTGTGACCACGTAGTCTGCAAGTTTAAGAGATGCTTTTGTTGCAATAACAGAATTACAGCCATGTGCAATATTAGCAAAAGGGCCGCCGTGTATTATGGCAGGGTTATTTTCTAATGTTTGAACAAGGTTAGGCATTATTGCATCTTTAAGTAAAACGGTCATTGCTCCATGAGCATTTATATCTCTTGCAAGTATTGGTTTTTTTTCTCTTGTATATGCAACTACAATATCACCCAGTCTTTCTTTTAGATCAGCAAGGGATATTGCCAAACAAAATATTGCCATTACTTCTGATGCAACCACTATGTCAAAACCATCTTCCCTAGGATATCCATTACCAATAGATCCAAGAGAGCATACAGTTTTTCTAAGAGCTCTATCATTCATATCTAAAACTCTTTTCCATACAACCCTTCTTACATCAATATTTAAATCATTGCCATGATGTATATGATTATCTAACATGGCAGCTAAAAGGTTATTAGCTAATTGAATAGCATTAAAATCACCAGTGAAATGGAGATTAATATCTTCCATGGGAATTACTTGAGCCATACCTCCTCCTGCCGCCCCACCTTTCATGCCGAAAACTGGTCCTAACGAAGGTTCTCTTATAGTTACAAGAGTTTTTTTGCCAATTGAATTCAATGCGTCCCCCAGACCTACAGAAGTAGTTGTCTTTCCTTCTCCCGCGGGAGTTGGGCTAATTGCGGTTACTAATATAAGCTTTCCATCTTTCTTATCCTCAAGACTATTAAGAAAATCAAGGGAGATTTTAGCTTTATAATGACCATACGGCTCTAGCGAGTCCTCAGGTATATTGATTTTTTTTGCGATTATAGATATTTTTTCTAATTTTGCTGCTTGTGCAATTTCTATGTCTGTCTTCATAATTAAACTCCCCCAAATTTGTCACTAAAATGAATAATAACTATAATCCTAATTTAGCTCAGATTCAAGAAGACTTGAGGTCAAATTAAAATTTCTTAGCATCTAATAATTGACATTCACCAGAAACTGGATCTTCTCCAGTTGTTGTTATTATCAAAGAACCAGAAACCCTATTGATTAATATTTCTTCTGATTTATTTGAGCCAAGAATATGTGTTGTTGAAAACTTAATATCTTCAAGTTCTTCTTCATTTACCCCAATTGATTCAACAAAAATATTTTTGCTTTCATTGAAATAAAATGTCCGCTTTATTTGAGGAGTTTCACATAATATATAAACATTATTTTTGTTAAGCAATACTGAGTCTGATTTTTTATCTAAATCTATAGTATCCATTTCATCAATTTTTATTTCTGCAGGTTGATCAGGTATTTCATTAAGGAACATGCTATCGGAAACTTTTCTATCAACACAAAATTCAAATGGAATTTTTAATAAACCACTATCAAAAAGATGGAGCTCAACTTCAGAGTTTTTAATTACAAATAAATGTGTTTTATACCCAGTATAAATAGATTTATTATTCTTTGAGTTAATCGACAAGCACAATCTATATCCACTATAATCACTGCCCATTTGACTGACTGAGATTTTACCTGGTTTGTTTATAAATTCTACTTTAGCGCTTTCATGATTAACAAGTTTCTGTTGGAGAAAGTTTTTTAATATTTTTTGGTAATTCTCTGGATACTCTCCGTAACTTTCTTCTGATAGTCTTTCAGTATTACGCTCTGGCATAAATGCATCAGAAATAGGAAGAAAGCTTTTAGAACAGCTTGAAACAATTAGCGCTAATGCTATAAGTAATATTTTATTCATAAATTCTGCCCAGGGCCGGAGTCGAACCGGCACGAGGTTGCCCTCGAGGGATTTTAAGTCCCTTGCGTCTACCAATTCCGCCACCCGGGCGAGTGTTTGTCATACTTGCAGAATTTTTAAAATCATTCATTTACTGTGTTACACTCTTATTACATTTGATGCGTAAAACTATTTAATAAAGATAACATATCAAAGACATATTATAAATTGTTATTGTTCTTTAATTATCTGAATATTTGTTTAAGTTTCGTTATTCATTTTATCCAGTGATCTCATCCTGTCTTGATGTGTTGTATAAAAGTTTTCAATCATCTTTGTTGAAGTTACATATAGTTGAGGTATTTCATGATAAAAGAAACCTTTATCTTGTAAAGATCAATATAATATAGCTATATTTAAACATTCCTGTAAAATAAAAATGATTATGAATACATATGACAAATTAATAAAAGACCATTACGATACAGTTGCTAAGAATGAGTCAAATTCATCTAGTAGCACTATGAATAATAAATTTATTAGAAATCAAGAAACTTTGTTTATAAAAGAACAGATTTCTTCTTACATAAATAAATCACTCAATGAGCCAGAAAAGAATAACTTCTCCGCAATAGATGTAGGTTGCGGAAATGGTTTTACGCTTGACACTCTATCTAGAGAGTATAATTCGATAGAATTTACTGGGATTGAGTTAACAGAATCATTGAGAAAAATCTCAAAAGATAGGTTTAAGGATAGACCCGTAATTATTTTAGATGGTGATATAAGAAATTCATCAAAACTACCTGTTAATAAATATGATATCTTAATATGCCAGAGAGTCTTGATAAATATACTTGATAAGGATGATCAAAAGAATGCAATGAAAAATTTACTTAACATTATGAACCCTGGAGGATTAATGATTTTCATTGAATGCTTTGAAAATTCTTTGCAAAACCTAAACCAAATTAGAAAAAAATTTGATTTATCTAAAATAGAACCAGCGCATCATAATCAGTATTTGATTCAAGATTTTTTTGAGAAGAAAGAATTAGAGGTTTTTGATAGCACTCAAGCTAATTGCTTGTCAATGCATTATTTTGTATCTAGAGTTCTCCACCCATTGTATTTAGAAAAGAATAATCTTCCTTTTGAAAGAGATTCTGAATTTGTTAATTCATTGACTAAGTCTTTACCTGAATCTATAGGTAATTTCAG
>Ga0209709_10001541_pt1 | contig 21161 bp, 35 predicted proteins | sample ArcticOcean_MG_C_2_FD_187435 | JGI IMG/M metagenome (GOLD analysis project Ga0209709, IMG submission 187435) | Marine microbial communities from western Arctic Ocean - ArcticOcean_MG_CB4_136 (SPAdes) (version 2) | ecosystem: Environmental > Aquatic > Marine > Oceanic | place: Arctic Ocean...
AACTAATGAGTCGGATAAGTCAGAACTAAATAAAGTTCCTGACATCTTTTTAGGTGGGTTCTTTTCTAAATATTGAACCATATTCATATAACCATCTTCCTGTAACTCTGCAAGTATAAGTTCATACGCTCTGGAATAATCTTTTTTAATTATCATAATTAAACCTCCTATTCAATGATTCTTTTCTAGCAGTACAACCACAATCTTTACCTGTTGCTTTAGACACTTTATCAACAACCGTTTTAATTCCGGTAGCCTTAGTTACTCGCTCAACAGTATCTCCAAGTCCGGCATCATTCTTTAACAGTTTCTTCCAACTCAAGGCAATTCCTCCTTATGATATAACTTAACACTCTTATCACTATGTGGATTTTCTGTCATTAAACCACCACCAGGCATTTTATGTGTTGCGCCATTCCACACTTTACCATCTTTAGTATAGTGGGTCTTATTAGGACTTTTTTTAGTAGTTTCAACTTGTTCAATTGTTTTTAAAGCATCAACCATAGGTTCTTCTTTATCACCATCACCATCCAAATCAGGATAGTCAGGCTTTTGTTTTAATATATCTTCCCAACTCATTGATGCCACGACCCCTGTTCAGGATAAAAATCCATAGCCTCTTCAATATCTTCTTTAAAATTTTCAGCAACTTCTAACCAATCAACATCTGATATTGAATCTCCTACTTCATCTCTATCATTAACGGGAGATAATAATTCATCCATAAACCCTTTATTTTGAGACATCATTTCGGGCAACTCTTTTGCTATTGCATTTAATACATCTTCAATAACTTCTTCTTTAGACCAATGCCAATCAAGATAGCCTTTTACCTTTTGTTTGATTAATTGTATTATAGGAAAATAATTTGATTCCTCGTTCATAACCCACAAATCTGCACTTCTAGTTGCAGTTGTAGTGTTTTTCAAAATGTCTTCCCAACTCATTGTAATCTCTCCTTATTCCTTTCATGAAAGTATTCTAATTCATGTAAAGAATTAGTTAGGCTTTTCATAGCAGGTTCATTAGGCGTATAAATCGTATATTTTACTGATAATTCTTGAAGTTTATCAAAGATGTTTTTCATTTCTTTATCCCAATCAAAATCTAAGATATCTTTCTTTATATTATCTTCCCAACTCATACCATTCTTTCCTCCATTTTTGATTTAACATCTAACCATACTTGTGGGTGATTCTGTGCTAGTACTTCCTGAACTATCTGCATTTGTGCTACTATAATTGTATCTTGTCTTTTATGAACCAGTTTACCTTTAAACTCCATTAAGTACCTTAAACTCTCTCTAATCTCTTTTGCTAACTTAGTTAAACTATCTACATACTTAGGGTGCATCTCGTCTTGGTCAAATAAAATATCTATTTTTTCCTCTAATCTATTTATGGTCTTAGTAAGAGATTCAATTTCATCCACTTCTTTAACTGCTATAATACTTGCTGCTGCTTTTTGAACCAGAGGTTGTAGATGCTTTCTCATGTGACGTTTAACCTGCTCCTCTGTACATTCAGCAACAGTAGCAATCATCTGAGGTGTTACTTCTCCATTCTGTAACTGTTGCTCAATTAATCCTCTAATCTCATGCGTACAAATATTACATTGAGGGTTAGATGCATCAAAATATTCACCCATGTGATTTCTTTGATGTCTAGCAGTAGTACCACTAGACCAATTCATCTGTCTATCTAATTCATCTGTGGTAATAACCATAGTTTCTAGTTGCACTTCAATATCTTCTCTGTTATCCAGATTACACACTTTACATCTTTTTCTTGTTACCATATTAATCAGTAGTCCTTGAATATATGGCTTTCAGCAACTCTTTCTAAATTAAGCATTAACTTAGGCTCATCTCTATGCTGTGCTATATAATTTAAAATAATGGAATCTAAGGCTGCTACTTCACCATTACCAGTAAGTTGCTTTGCTTCATTCCAGAAGTGAGGGTTACGCCTTTTAAATTCAGAATAGACTTGCATCGAATTCTTCATAATCATTTGCCAAGTATCTCTATCCATTGTTTTTTCACCTTCCCTTTAGTTTTTTTAGCGTTCTTTTTTACATCTTTACTTACGTGATACACTACATCTCTAGTAGGGTATTTCTTGCATACTCCTGTTAAGGTTGCTAACTTTCTAGTCTGCCTTCTTGAAATTATTAATTGAAAAGTTTCTATTGTTCCAGCATATTTATCAAAGTTAGCAGCATCTTTAATGAAGTTACTTTGTGATAGTCCTGAAACATTAAACTTTTTTGTGAGTAATGCTTTGCGTGTAGAATCATCTTTGAAGTGTAATGTTCTAGGATTTATTGCTTTACCTGGACTACTACTGCTACCTACTTGTTCTACAAACCATTGCTTAACAGCAGGTAATCTATATATGTCCTCGGCTAATACTCCATCACCACTATCCTGTACTTTAAGAACAACGTTAATTATTTTAGTGTCTATAATTAATTTCTTTGCTTCTTTACAAATACTCAATAAACCCTTAGTAACTAAGTTACCATTAGTTGCAAACAATGCTTGCCACATAGGTGGTTCTGCTGTATTCCTGCCATTTTTACCTTCCTCATACCAGTTAGGTTCAACGGCATCAATAGTCTCTGGATTGACTTTACTGTTAGGTAAATCAGACATTATCTTTCTGTATTCTATATAGTCCGGTGTTCTATAATGGCCATATACTTCAGTAACATCATCTTCATCATAGTCCCCAGTAGAATCATTTATTTCACTAGGTATAGGTACAGTAAATCTAATATTTCTAGGGTCTGCATCAGAATTAGCCATCGCTTCTAATTTTTTAATTACTTCATCTAATGCTAATAAATCAACAGTTTCTAATATAGCAATATCATTTTCCCACTCTTCCATCAATGAAATAATAGTACCTGCACCTTTATCTCTACTTACTGCATTTTTAGTATATGGCCTTGAAACAACTCCGTGAGCACTAACAATATCAAACAGTGTAGCCGAGGAAGTTAATCCTAATTTAGAACCACTAGCCGAACACTCACTTTGCCATTTATCAAACATTACTTTGAAAACATCATAGTCAAATTCTTGAGAAGCAGTACTGCCTTTTTCTTTAATAGGGCGATTAGCCTTCTTAGTCTTCTTAGTCTTCTTCGGCATCTTCTTCATCCTCCACTTCTCCAAACTTTAAATTAAATAAAGAATCTACAGCAGGGTTTGATTCACCACCATAAGTAGAGCCGGTTGTTACAGCAGTCGCTACTTTGAGAAGGCTAAACCAATCACTCATTTGCCTCTTCCTCTTCCTTTGAGTAATACTCATAGTCATCTAAAGGATTGTCCTTACGTCTTGCTTGCCTCTCTTCTTGTGAAGTCTCTTTTCCTGACATCTCATCAATATAATCCCAGACTCTTTCTCTTGCTTTCTCATTATCAGTCATCTCATCTTCTGTAATATAACCTTCTTCATCCTTTGGAGATATTAAAGAGAGTTGAGTCCACCTAGTGAATAAATCAGGATATTTCTTTTTATCTTTAGCCCAATTTGGTCGGCCACCAGGAAGTAATACTCCCCCTCTTAATTGATAAGCATCTTTTATTTCTTCTTCTTCTGCAATTTTCTCTTTTGTAGTGTTAGCCATATCTCGATAGAAGTCTTTATTATCTAACTCAGAGGCTTCAGTCTTAGAACTCTTTTGTCTTCCTGAAATACACTCATGGTAATGCATACCTAAAGAATATCCTTCACCTCTAGGTGCGTTAGAGCGGCGACTTTGATTGCTATCTATAATCGCCCATTTCTTCTTAGGTAAAAATGATAGTTTACCAGCAACCATTGCAAAGAAATTTAGTGTGTTTGCTTCAACCATAATTTTCTTGGGATTATCAACAATATCTTGTGCTTCATAGTCAGAAAATTCTACCGGTATTAGAAAACCATCTGCATATTTTCCAGTGCCTCTTACAGCATTTGTTTTATCATCTTGACCAGTAATGGTCGACATGGCTTGCATGTCATCAGAGTCAACATAATGTTCTGTAGACATTGCCTCTTCAATATCTTTACATTCAATATTAGAATCAATCCAGTCTTCTATTTGTTTAGCAACAATAGGATTTGGTCGTATTGTTAATGTAACAAAGTCTTTGATATATTGTCTTATTTCTGCACAACATGGAGAATCAGTACCTACCATCTCGGCTTCTCTTTGCATGTCACTTACGCTAGTGCGTTTACCAGTGACTTTATCTATACCTCTTTCTTTTTTCCAGTCATCTTTCCATCCTTTAGGGTTAGCATCTTCATAAATTCTACCTGATTCAGAAGAGTCTTTATCTTTTTTATCAGGCGTTTTATTAGGGCCACCACCTGCTGGCAGTTTGTCTTTGTTATCCTTATCCCTTGCATCTTCCTTATCATCAAATGGGCCTTTGAATTTTAATACGTCATACCAACTAGGTACTGTTGATTTCTTAATATCATCAAACATATTCTTACCACGAAGTGTATTGAGCCATCCAGACTTAACAATGGGCTCTATTGACTCTCCACCTGGTGCTCTAATAAAGTATTCGCTGTTTTCTCCTACCAGTGTACCTGCCTTACTATTGATTTGAGTAAGTGCTGATTTGATGTAGTCAGACACCTTGCCAGATTTATCATTCATTAACTGTGTTAAGTATTCATTATCTAATGTTACAAAACCTCTATTTGTTACGTCTGCCTTAGCATTAGGATTTGCAATAACAACTATTTGCCATTTATTATTATCTACTTTAGTTGCCTCATCGAATACTCTATCTTTTAAATCTGGATATTTAACTTTAATCAACTCATATACCTTAGTAACAAATGCTGCTCTACCAACAGTTACTTTAAGTTCCTCTAAAAAATTATTGGCCTCAATAGGTTGGTGTAAATTTTCGATTAGATATCTGTGATATTCTGGATAGTTTTCTTCAAGAAAATCTTCTTGTTGTTCAGTAGATAAATTAGATTCCCAATTAGAAGGAGGCATTTTTCCATCAAATATATCCCCTTTTCTTTGTAATATATTATGTGCTCTCATTATTTCTTTAGCCGTTGATTTACCATTTGTCATTCTTTGTACTTTATTTTTCTTAGGATTAGATGTTGGAAATCTACTACCCGCAACATCATACATTCCTACTACTCCACCCCAAACAGATAATTCACTATTAATTTCACCTCTAGTTCTAGTGTATAGTGGTATATTGTTTTCCATAGCATAGTAAGTATAAGTAACAAATCTAGGATTGAACAGAGTTGCCAGAATAGTTCCTTTTTTATTTGCACCATCTGAAACTCTATCAGTGCCTACTTTCCAATTAGGCGTGAATGATTGTACATCGGTAAAACCAAATGGCTTTAAAAAATCAGCATACATTTTTTGAGCAGACTTTTCTGTGCCTACACTTATTGCAATACCCATAGCCTTGAGAATATCATCATTCATTGTTTCACCCTATAATATGTTTTCTTGCCAGTTCTACCAGCAGCAGGTTCTTGAAAAGTTTCTACATTCATTGTTTCCAATCTCTTTCTTAGAAAAGAAATAAGGTTCTCATCCGAATCTTTAAGTCCTGGATTTTTATCTCTTAATGCTTTTACGATATCAGTTAATGAAGACCAATTGTCTTCTAAAGTGTCACCTAATTGTTTATTCAGCACATTATAAAACTCTCTACTTTTCTTACCATGTTTCTTTCTAAGATAATCTAAATGAGTTAAGTCGGTAGGTTCTGCATATTTTTGTGCTAGAACCTCAAACTCTTTGAGTTCTCCAGATTTAATTAATTCAAACCAAGTCATATTGATTCCTCATCTTTAAATGGTGGTGTAAAATTTGGGTCTCTTTTCATTCGTTTATACATACGTGCTGCAAATTGAGAATACTTATTACCTGCAATATAATTATCCCGCGTTGTTCCTTTGGCCCAATGGTTCCTTTTTTGTTGTCTTGTAAAGCCATCATATATTTCTTTAGTAGTGATTGGTATTCTCTCAACCGCATCATACATTGGTGCTTGTATTTCCCTATCTGTTTCCTCTTCTAAAGAATAAAAATTATCTTTTTCTGCCCCTAGGGTAAATCTCATCTTCTGTCTACCATGAAACCTATATAATTCTCTATATTCTCTAATTTGGTCATCTGTATAAGGGGGAGGTTGACCTGCTTTTCTTGGCTTAACTGCCGCTTTAATTCTGTCAATATACACACTATCTAAAGCCTTGTGGTAGAGTCGTTTATTGTTATCATCCATTCTATAATATTCACCCCTTGTTAAATCAATCCACTTACCACCATGAGGATTAGGCATTTTTATCATGTTAAACCAATTCATTTAATCACCTTTTTCATGCACCAATAGGAGTTATATTTGCTTCTCTAACAGCAGCCTCTACATCTACATGATACATTAATCCGAATTCAATCCCTTCCACTACTTCTTTCGGATTTGCTCCTAATGCTTTAGCCATTAAACCTACTAAAATAGCATAAAATGTAACTATATTATTTGAACTTTCATCCCATCCCTGACCATGATTTATTTCATAAGCAATTTGTTCTTGCCATTCTTCATCTATATTATCAAGATAATGTAATACCTTTTCTTTTGCCTGTTTTACTTTTTTTTGTGTCTCGCTTTTTCTTTGATTAGGGTGGTAGGCTATGTATTCATGGTATCTATTATCATGCTTATCAAAAGCCGCATTAGCATACATAAATTTAGTTTCAATAAAATTACTAAAATCAGTAAGAGATTTAATTAATTCAAACCAAGTCATGCTAATCACTTTCCTTTGCCTGCTAAAGTTGCCTCGTCATTAGTTCTCATATTTTTAATTGCTGATAATACATATCCACTATCTTTAGCAGATAAGTAATCATCAGATTCATCAAATTTAGTTGCTACTACTTCTGCTAATGCATCCATTCTAGTGTATAAAGTTCTAAGAGAGGCATAACTTTCAGCCCAGAAATTTGCAATGTGTGCTTCCATTAAATTCCTATGAGGTTGAACTCCTCTAGTCTTTGAATATTTAACTAATATGGTTTCTAAATCTTTATAATAATCATCAACATTTGCTGATTTATAAGATGAAAAGGTATCCATACCTGCTTTATATCCCGCACTTGAAATTAGGTCTTCGGTATTTATTTGTTCATCTGTTATTTTGTTTCCAGTTTGAACATCTCTAAGGTCTTCATTCCTCATGGTTTCAGGTTTACCGTCTTTTCCAGCATCTATACTATCTATAGTAGGGTCTTCTTCATATTCATAACGAACATTTCGTGGGTTATTATTTACCTTTTTATAATCAATTTTTCCCTCTGGTGTTAATTGAGGCCCTTTACCTGTATCATTATAATTCCTAACAGGTGCTTTAATCGTTTCAAACCAAGTCATTTAACTTTCTCCTGATTGAATCCTTTGGGTAACTTAGTATGAGCCCTACCTTTACCACTTCTTCTAGTACAAGTAGCACAAGTTGTATTGCCTTTTGATGCAGCAGATGGGCTAATACCTCTACTATGGCAGACATCGCATTTCTTTCTATTGGCAACATCCTTGACAATAGTAAACCAATTCATTATTCTTCCTCCCAATATCTTTTTAATAATCTATCTAATCTTAGTTTTTTCTTTTCTTTAAAGGTTTCAGCATAGCCTCTAATCTGTGCATCCCAGTATTCCGTGTTCATACAATCTCTCATTTTATTTCCCATGTTTATCTGGGTGTTTAAACCCATATTGGTCATCAAAGGAGAACTGTCCGTTATCTATATCTGCCCAAGAATGACTATTATTTGCTTTATCAGCAAAGGTTTTATGTCCATCTGGAAATTCATCGCTTGCAAATGAACTGTTAGCACCACATACTTGAACCCCATCATTTGCATCTCCTTCATAACGACAGTAACCTCGTAAACCATTCAAACATTTCCACTCTGCATCTTCATCACAATAGAAGCATTTTACTCCTGCATGAAAGATTTCTTCATCTATCGCCTCATCATAGCCAAAATCATCTTCTTGTGAATGGCCTTGGGATGTCCTTTCTATACTTCTAGTACCATAACCTTGACCTGGCTCTCTTTTACTAACATCCTCTTTTAGAATTTCCTTCCAATCATTACAATCATTACACATATTACATTAACTCCTTAACGTTGATTCCACCAGCATTAGATTTGGCTTCGCATGCATCCCACATATCCATTAACCCTTTAAATGTCCTCATTGTTCTATTTACTTCACCAAGAGGTCTATCACGCATAACTTTAGAATAGACATTGGTATGTTGATTCATATCTAACCACTTGTATAGAGTGTCACAGTCATCCACTATTGCTTTGTTAGCGGGATTTTTATACCATTCTGGACTATCCAACCTGATAGTCTCTTGGACATGCCCACAACATTCCAAGTCTTTCATTTTTAATACTACTTTCCAGGTTTCGTTCATTCTAAGCCCTGCCCTTCAAACCCTAATTCGTGTATTAATCTATCTAATTCAGTAACATCAAACATATCTGCAAGTTCCTTATCCTCAACAATGTGATTGCGCATGGACATTAACCTCATCCCTACGGGGTAATTAATTGCCTCTTTGTTAAACTCTAACATAGTTTGTCTCATGCGCTTAATAGTAGCCAATCCTTCTTTCATCTCAATTTCTAACTCCGATATAGAATCGCCTATCATAGAATCAATTAATGGTTGTGCTATACTACGCATTGGTTCATCCATATCTTGATATAAAGTCATTCTTTCTTTAATTGATAGTTCATGGCGTTGAATATCTGTAATCATAGAATCCTCTAAATCACTAAAATACTCCATCATCGTATTCATAAACTTACCAAAGAAACGTTCACCTTCAGCAGTAGCGTCTTTCATTATATTAAACCAATCCATTACATTGCCCTCCAATATTTTAATACAGCATTTGGTGTATTATTGTTTGTGTCTGAAACAACCTTATTTGTCCACTTATCAAATCTAGCAGATTCAACATCCGGTTGCCTAGCAAGCCAGTATTTTAATTCATTGCTGGTAGGTATACGTGAACGATTGTGTGAGGTAACATAACTTTTTGGTGAATTTTTACTATCGACATATTCCTTACTTTTCTCAAACATTGCCACAAGTATCTCTTTACCACTTTGAGGTTCTGAAGTTAACACATACTCAATCAACCCTATTGCGTGTTTGGACATGCTTCTACTGCCTTTTTTTTGTAGTGTGTCTATCCAAGTCATTTTTTCACCTTTTTTTGTGGGGTATATTTTTTAGACCTTTATTTTTTGATTTTTGTGGTGTTATTCATCTGGCACTTGCGCCGCTTTTTTTAGCCCTTTTTTTGCATTCCCAGAATAAGCCTGTGTTTATTGTGTGTAGTGTGGCTATAATGGAGCATTGCTTGTTAATATGTATTCTTTTATTGTATTGTTAATCCTTATTGTATGGCGATTTAGTTTATTTATCTCCTTCTCAGCAACGTTGCGCTATACGGCTTGTTTGTCCCACCCCTGTTAACACTATATTAATTTAGGGTTTGTAGAAGCAAAATATTAAGTCATACAGAAGAATAAAATTTTTTGTAAAGCAAAGCATATGGTTGTAATAATTTAGCAGTACAGTGCATTAAGCACCTGCATTGCAACCAGACGCGCAGCGTTGTTAAGGTAGCATTGTAAGAATACACTTGTATATCTCAGTAAAGGGAAGGTTACACCAAGGGTTACCTGGTAATTTACTACGTTATATTATCACTAATGCTTGATGCATTGTATTCACCTAAAGGAGAAAACACGTTCATTATAATATAACTAAAATCACCGGTATCCCACTGGTTACACCTCCCTTTACTGATATCTACTGACGTTCCATCTTATCAGTCTACCATATGGTGTGATTATACATAAACTCAGGTGTGAGTTTAGTGAAGCGTAGCGGTGGTCACGACCTGAAAAAAATAGGGTGCTGAGACCTTTCACTCGCTTCGCGTACTTGCATCATCCTGATACAAGCATCGTGAACTCATTGCTTCATGCAACCATATGGAAAGACATGATGTATGTAATAGGCATGAGATGCATTAAGCATCGCCAAGGAATCTGGATTTCCCCAGCGGCTAAAACTAATACGGGTAGAAACCAAGCATTACATTCCATATACAATGCTTAGTATATTCATTAACATATCCCTGTGACGAAGGGTTGATATCCTAACTGCCTTGCTTAATGCTTAACCGGCTATAACGTTATTCTATAACCCCAACTTACAGGGTATATTAATTCATACACGCCTTCACATTCCATTCCATGTTCTTTGGCACTACCATATGGTTATGATAAGTGATAGCAAGGTATCAGTAAGATAGGGTAACTATGATGTTTACCCTTCAGTGGTAAACAAGTAGTCTGCATTCAGCAGCCAATCGGATACGTGCGATAACTGAGCGGTAACCAGATTATTACGGGGTTTGTTTTAATGATGGTTACACGGAAGACGTAGCAAGGCAGGAGTAAACCAGTCTGCCTGCTACTGTGCTCAGAGCGTTAGGCACTACCTGCTCAATGCAGGTTAAGTGATAATCCTAACTATTACTCTTCCCTACAGTGCACGCAACGGTTTACCCTGCTTTGCTCCGCTGCCCTGTAACACCTCTTAACAAACCATATGGTAGTAGTATCTGCATTAAGCAGGAACATAAGTGGTACTAATACCAGATAAAACGTATTCGGGTAAGGTCTAATATAAAACAATACTGCTCTCACTATTATATATGACCAACCATATGGTAATAAAGAGCGGGAGCGTAAAGAGACATTAAGTCTCAGGATAACTAGCGACTAAGATTTATACCCCAAATTATGGGATATCGTACCGACTAAGCCAATCGTGAGATTACACAACGGTCTCGCCATTTACTTCCTTCTTGAACTATATGTCTTGAACGTCTTAGTAACCCCACTCACTACCGTCTAACAACACCATATGGTTGGTCATAATTGAGAGTACAGGGAATATGAGCATTGAGGTATCAATAAGGTAGCGCAATAATAGTGCTACATTACTTATACCGTGAATATTACTGCTGTACTGAGACATAGACTTTACCCGAAACCGTTTACAATGAGGCAGGGTTCGGAACACTAATGGTTACGCTTAATGCGTAATACCCTCTCATTTCCTGCCATATGGTTCGAGAAACGTAAGGTTTGTTGGTGTATAGACAGTGTGTCTGACAGTAATATAGCCGTCATTTAACATGGTGAAAGCAGGGTAAATGGCGCATTAAGCGTAGGCTATGAGTTGACACCGAGGCTATACGAAACAAACCATGAAATGAATCGAACCTGAATCAGGTGTTTAACATGCGCTTATCAACAAAAGGACACACAACGGTTATCTTTGCCAACGTACGCATATACACTATGTTAGTGCTTAATGCACTTTAATGCTAGTCGGCAATACAACCTCTGTTTGTCCTTTGTCTCTCCGCTCACAACACCATATGGTTGGTACACATATAGTGTAAGTTAGAGTAGCGTCCAACCACACCAGATTTACCAGGTAGGATATGTTATATGTACCGGTAATAAATTACCTTACTATTTACAATCATATGGTAGGTAACTTTGTAATTCCTACCTTATATAGTGCCATGATTCTTTAGTTATGTGAGGGGCGACCAACGCCTATATAATCCGTATGTGATTAGAGGAGAACCACCGATAGAACGGTTGAATCTAATAAGCCACCGCTAAGTGATGCAGACCAATTGGTTAAATGCCCCTCACCCTAACTCTAAGAAGTGATTAAAATGAACGAAGAAACAACAACCATTATTCAAGAAGTCGTAGCACCTAGATATTCAATGAAAGTCAAGCACATGAAATCCGGTTCAAACATAGTACTGTCTATTGAGCAATTAAAAGTAAGTGGTGATGACTTACCTACTGTTATGGCTGAATTGAGGCTAGCATTGGCTGAATACCTTGCTATCACCAATGAATCTGGCGATTAAGCGTCAGGTTCTCTTTGCAAAGCCAGAACCATATGGTAGTAGATAACTTCGTGTATCACGTACCCCATTAGGCTGCATACGTCTTCTGTGAACTGCTAATGCAGCGTTCTTAATGACTAGTTTCACAGAAACTACTGCTGCCATATGGTTGCAGTTCGTGATAAACACGGCCAACGGCAGTAGTTTATCTAACGATACAAATACGAAGTTTGCCCCAGACCTTAAACTCTTTGTGGGGTGGCCAACGTATAACGTCTGCCTTATGCAGATACCACCATATGGTACTAAACTTTGTCAATAGTACCATAACCTGAGAAGGCAGGATAGGAGAAAATCCCCTATTCCTACCAACTTTAGTCGAGTTAACCTAATCTAAAGAAGAGGAAGATTACTCTTCCTCCTGTATTACTATATCTGCCCCACATTCTTGTAAGCCATCGAAAGTACCATCCCAATCCTTAGATTTGAATAGTTCTCTTGCTGTTGCCTTTGCTTTCTTAGCCATAGTCTCAGCGAAGTCATCTGCATCTACATATACAGGTAGACCATTACTTTTACCATGTTTTCTAAGCAAAGGTTGGGAATATGCTTGAGTTTCCTCAAAGAAGACTATTGCTGCATTACGAATTGTTTCGTATGCTGCGTCTACTATAACACTAGCAGAAGCAGGCAATAAACCTTGATTACCTCTCCTCCATACCACTCTACCGGATGGGAAATCTTTCAACATTGCTTTAACTGAACCAGCAAGTGCTGCCCGATTTTCAACATTGTTGTCTCCAGTCTCTAACAACATAGTTGCCAAAGACCTTACATCCTGTGGTATTGTTCCGTCTACATCCCCATCTAAACATGAGGTTACTTTCATCTTAATTTGTTCCCAGTTATTATCTTCCATTGTATCACCTTAGTTCTCTATCTTTCCTTTAGTCAGGTTAACGACATAACTATCAATTATGGTAAGTATTTAAGGGGTTCTGTACAAAGTAGAACCATATGGGTGTAAGCCCCATTGGGGAGTCTTAACTGCTAAAGGCACTCCTTCCTAAACATTAACATCTATACTCTTTAAATGGTGCTTAATGCACCAAAGATGTTGATATTTACTCACTCTTGCTTTAACACTTAAACCAGATTACATCTTGACTACCATATGGTTCGAGGTGGTATAAAGTATGTCATTTAGTACTTTACATAGTAAATTTATACCACGAAGTACCTTAGTGGGGCATGTTATAATTATATTATTAACAACCATATGGTCGTTAGTAAATAACTTTGTAAAAAAGACGAGAGACCTGAAGATTAAAGAAGGTGGCCTAATACCTAATTAATCTTACTCCTGTCCTCCGTCTTCAACGACTTCAACATCTTCCACCACTGGAGCGATATATTGAGTATCGTAAACCGCTGGATAGCCTTCCTCAGTGAAAGTACCATCCCATCGGTATCTCTTGTCATTTTCTTGAGCAAAGTTATTGTACCAAGATGAGAGGCTTAATGCTTCTTTCTTAGTTTCTTCGCTTGCGAATGCTGCTCTACCGTTTTCCATATTTCTATAAAGAACGCCACCGGATTTTCCGTGTGTTTTAGCAGTACCTTGAACCGTATCGTACACAACGTCATACATAAAATTGTAATATGAGTCTTTGTACATATCGAAGCCAGATTTAATAGCAGTAGTCATTAATGACTTCCTACCTCCACCAATAGGCGAATTTGCTAAATCAGCAAATACACCACTGATGCTCGACCAGTGCTTTTTGCGTAGGTCGGGTTGCCCGTCACCTATTGCAAATAGACCATCAGTGATGACTTTACGCCCCACCATGTCAGGGTTCGCATCGAACCATTCATCTATCACCATTTTTTTCGCATTCCAAGTGTTATCATCCATACTGTAATCTACCATATATATTCCTCCATTTCGTATTAATTAGGTGCTTAGGCCACCAACATTACTCACTATTCTGGTCAGTATTTAAGGTGCTCTTAACAAAGTATCACACCATATGGGTGTGGCCCCATAGGATTCTTCAGCCCCAAATCATTTTTTTGGCAAGTTTAGCCCGTTATACTTAATCGCCTAACGCGGCTACTATACTTACAAAAACCCACTACGTTAAAGATTTGAAACTTCACCGTTTCACTGAACCATATGGTTGGTCATATTGAAGTGTGTAAACACATAGAGCAATGAGATTGACTAAGGTAGCGCAGTGATAGTGCTACCATATCAATCTGTGATATGTGTGGTGAGATTAGACCTTACCCCATCTAATGCAAGCCCAGAGGTAGGTATATTATAAGTGCGAGAACCTTTCTTGTTATCACTGTGCTTAATGCACTCAAGTGCGAAAGGCACTTATTAATTCCCTACCATATGGGTGTAGCCCATAAGGAACGAAAAGATTTCTTGCTACAGTAATCATTGTTTAGGATGCTAGACGCTATGCTCTCGCTTAACGCATACTAGTATCCTATACACCACTCACGTTATGTTTACTTTGCAAAAAACATTTTACCACTTCGTTGTTCCATATGGTTGTATCGGAAATGAAAAAAGAATAGGTGATTAAGACGAGGGGCATCGAGGGGGTCGGCATCCTTTATATAGTGCCTAGAATCCTTAGTTATGTCGGTGGCAATTAAAATCTAATGGCCTGTTAAACACGCATTCCACCAATGGCCTATTTATACACATTACAATTATTGGCTTAAAAAATTATTACATAAAAAAGCCCCTATTTGTAATAATGCACCAAGAAGGCTATGTATAAATAATATATGTCTTATGTTATACACATATCAGTATGGGATATCCTATATGATATGATAGAGTAAAACAAATCCCTCATTCACGTTTCTCATTTCTAATATGGATTAGAAACAAAAGAAATCAAAATGAGAGGGTTAGAGTAGGTTAAGTATGTTAATAATATATATTTATAATATTATAATTATTCTAATTAATATATATAACAACTACCTACCTACCTACCTACCTACCTACCCTGATGGGGGGGTTGAAACGTTAGAAATTAGAAACGAGAGACTAGGTATATCAAAATGTATCAGTTATCGTACTGTATCCCATCCATAATGGTTTTTATAGCCATATGGAAACGAGACTAGAAATGACACAAATTAGAAAAAGAATAGATTAACAAAGGAGATAAATAAAATGACAAAATGGACTACAGCAAAGGAAGAACTATTGATTGACTTATACAACGAAGGACACAAAACAAAAGTTATAGCAGGCTTATTAGAACTGCCTGTTGCTAATGTATCGAGTAGGATTTACACCTTACAACGTACTGGTGTAGTTAGTAAAAGATTCTCAAAAGCAAAAGAAGAAGAGAAACTTCTCATCAATATGAGAGAGAAACTTCACATGGGTATACCAGATAATAAATTAAATTATACACCAGTTTCTACTAAAAGACCTATCAGCAGAGTGGTAGAAAGTCTTCCTACGACTAGTATTGTGACTGATGCAAATACAGGAAAGACTGGTGTTAAAATTGTTGAGACAATGGATGAATTAAAGTTAATGCTTTTAGATAAAAATGCTAAGCAAATACAGGAAAGACTGGTGTTAAAATTGTTGAGACAATGGATGAATTAAAGTTAATGCTTTTAGATAAAAATGCTAACTATGGAGACTCGGCATTGAACCCAATTAGAATCTTTTCTAAGGCAGACACAACAGAACAAATTAAGGTTAGGATTGATGATAAACTTAACCGATTAATGCAAGGTAATGACATACTCGAAACAGATGAAGATGTCATCAAAGACTTGATAGGTTATCTTGCATTACTTCTCATCAACATGAGAGAATAACTCTATAATATAATACCGTGGGTTTGTAGAGATAAAAACGATAAATACCCCCATCCGTTACAACGTGAAAATAGCGTATCGTTCCCACACATCACACTCAACACGCTTGCTTTTTTGTGAGCACACTGAGATAGGTTTACCCTTCAAAAAGAAGAATAATAGTTACACGTTTCGTGTTTCATTCATAGTTTAGGCTTTAGACATTACTACTGCAATTTTAATGTCAGGGCAAGGCAACAACTAGATACATTTTGTATTAGTCTTTTCTTCCTATCTCAATTTAATAACAGAGGAATAATAATGGAAAATGAAAATATAATTAAACAAGTATTAGACGGCGAGAAAATAATGATGGTGCGTGACCCTATACCTGAAGGTTCAGTGGGTATATCTATTGTATGGGGAGATGGCAAAGAGTTTCATGGAACTGTAGACATTAAGCAGCATGGAAAACTATTATTAGCAATTGCTGAAATAGTAGAAGAACAGATATAGGAAGTGAATAAATGAAATGTAATAAATGTATAAATGGAATAATAATGAAGCAAGTGGCAATAGCAGACTGGAATCCTGAACCATGTTCCTGTCACATAGAAAAATGGTTTAGCATAGTCAAAGGCGAGAGCCAGACACAAAGGAGATAAATAAAATGACGAAAAGTTGGAAGAAAGAAAACACACAAAGAATGACAGTAACTTATACTTTTGATAAGTATAAGGAGGCGGATGATTATGAAGATACCTTCCGTATAATTGAAGGAACACTAGCATATGTAAATATGCCAATGGCTAATTCCTTCCTGAATATTAGGGATGCAATTACGGGTAAAGTAGTAAGTATTTCATTCGGATTAATATTGAAAATTGAATGGGGCGCAATGCCAAAATGGACACAGATGACAGAAAATCAAGTAGTAGATTCTGCTACTTACCGTTTGAAGAACCTAGACAATGAACTAGAAATTCAACGTAACAACTTCAGTCAAAAAGAAGATATGGATAAGATGCTAGATTCTAGTGGAATGGAGAGTAACTAATGTTTCCTTTAGCACAAGATAAGAAACCAGTAGACTTCAATTTCATAGAGAATCCTGAAATGCCACCTATCATTATAACAATGGATGAGGATGATAATCCCAAAGTAGTAATCAATAGAAATCATACGATTTGGTTATCTTTGAATAGAAAACTTATAGCAGGTATATCAGAAGAACTCTTTGGTAAGATAGACGAACTGCTAACAGGACACCTATCCGAACAAAGAATGTATGAAAAGATGGAGTGATATAATGTCAGGAATAGTTAGAGTTAGATGCCCTAAATGTAAATTATGGATGTCACGAAACAATCGTGGTGCTGATTTGTGCCGTGATTGTATGGTATCAGTTAATGAGGAGGAATAAGTATGAATAGAGAAAAGGAGTTTGAAACAACCAAAGGTCGTTCTACTTTATTCTTTGGTTCTATTGCAGCATATACTGTGATAGATTCACTTCGTGAAGGGACTTATTGGGTTGACGTTCACTTGCATAGTGGAACTGTCTTTACAATTCAACCACAAGATGTTGAGAAATTTCTTGCATGGATGAGCGTTGAATAAAAGGAGAAATAAAAATGATGAATGAATGTAAATGTGGAAAAGCAATAAGTATGAATAAAGTCATGTGTAAAGCATGCAGTCTTAAGGAAGAAGAAGAATGAGGAGAGAGTTAGGCGCAGGTAGATGGGATAAGAAACTTATCCAGAATATGGTAGACCTATCGGTAGCAGACAGTTATGATGAGGCTAAACATGAATGGATTGCTACTGGTGAAGTCTGGTGGTCTGGCTTAGGTGGAATGCCCGACTGGGCTGCAACTCATCACAACAAATGTCTATGTGGCCATGACATTGTGTACCATTTTGAGATACTTAATACAGAGAACGAAGTTAGAGAATGTGTAGGTTCAGACCACATTAATTCTTATCTGATATTTAGAGCAATCAAGGAAGAAAATCCTCATCTAACTGATGATATGATTACTGATGAATTGATTGAACAATGGATAACAGTTAGAGTTGATGCACTTAAGTCTAAGGCTTGGTGGAGAGTAAATGGTGAAGAGTTTACTAATATGTTTGATAGAGTTAAAGACCTAGACTTACGAGTTAATGTGAGAAAGACTGGGGCAAGATACTATGATTCTGAACTGCAATTGTATAGAGATAAGACCTTTGTTAGAAAGGTATCGGATGGTAAGTTCGGCGAAAGCGGATATAAGATGGCAAGTATTCTATGGAGATGGAATCATCCTGAGAACAGTAAAGCACAGATAAATGGTAAAGGTTATCCTAACCAAAGATTGTGGAATGACTTACTAATGTTCTTCTTTAATGTTAACAAAGCAGAAGAGATAGTCAAAAAAGAGGATGATTTTGTTGAACGTAGAACTAAGGTTCTGGAAAAACATAAAGAAAATCAGTTAAGTATCAGAAATCAACAGATAAAACGAAGGATTAAAGTTGCATCACAGGTGAAAGAGATAGTATTCGCACCTATATTTGTAGAAATATGTGATTTCTATGGTGTGAAACCCTTCGTTAAAGAGCAAGGTAGTAACTCATGGGAGGAAAACTTCTTAAATAATATCAAAGAGTTGATGGTTGGGGGAATGGTGCTGACCGAGACACAAGTCACTACCCTATGGAATATCTTAGATGGTGATGGTCAGAAAACAATGGCATCAGATAAGCAGAAGTCTTACTTAGTTCGTTTAAATTTCGGAGGAGATGTAGACGAATTAACTAAGCATGAAGCAAGCGAAGAAATAAGAAAATTAAAAGGAAACTGGAGATAATAATATGGCAGATAAGAAAGAAAAAGGAAAAAGTAAGAGTGAGTTAGAAGCGGAATTAGCACTATTGGTTGAAAGTAATGTTCAACTAACAGAGCAAATTCAGCAGGTAAGTGAGGGCTATCAAGGCCTACTTGCTGCTAACCAAAACTTAGGTATACTTGTACACAAGTATGAAGAGACAATAAACTTGTTAACAGCAAGGTTATTGGAAACGAGGCAAGGTTGATAAACCCGCTTCTAGTAGAAAAAAACAGGAGGAATAAGAATGTTATTAACAATAATAAATGAAACAGGACATACTGAATTAGCAAACCAAACTAGTACAGATGTAATAGACCAGATAAATGACCACCCATCTCATTGGGTGATAATTAATGGCGAACTGACATCAAGGGAAATGATATCAGAAGTAAGTTGGGATACTGTAACATCAGTAGACCTAATTCCGGCAATAGTCGGCGGAACTCAATAATTGAGTAATCTTGAGGTTGGGTAGAAGAGTGGTTTTTCTACCCTCCCTCACACAAGGGGGGTAAGTAAATGTTAAAGGACAATATTAATTTTATAGATAAGGATGCATTTCCTTCCTTAATGGATATTTTTGGATGGAGCATCAAATTAGATTTTATGACTCATAAGGATATGGCTGTTGTTAGAGCAGACTTTTATCCTACTGGTCATGTATTCGCTTATAGTCAGAAGGCTTTAATCGTGTGCGATGGTAAAATGGACATAGTTTACAAAGGTAAATCATATACTGATTTTTCCGAGTTAAAAGATGACATTGGAGACAGAGCAATAGAAACATTTCCTGAATGGGAAATAAAAATGGAAAAACAATGGACTGTTAAGAAGAACGGTCAATGGGTAGCGGCGTTTACCAATCTAGCAGAAATGCCATATAGAAAAACAATTAGGTGTTAAAGATGATGAAAGGAATAACTGACGAAAGTAAAGCAAGCAAGATTATGAGTGACATTACAGTATATATGAAATATGCTAAGTGGTTACCGACTGACTTTAGGAAAGAAACGTGGGATGAGATTTGTGATAGAAACATGCAGATGCATCTAAGAAAGATTGATTCTCTATCTAACACCTTTGATGAAACTAAGGATACTATGAAAGATGAAATACGTAATATTTATGATAACTTTGTTAAAACTCACAAGATACTTCCTTCAATGCGTTCAATGCAATATGCAGGTAAGGCAATAGAAGTATCTCCAAATTCAATTTACAACTGTGCTTATATGCCAGTAGATGCAGTAGAATGCTTCCATGAATGTATGTTCTTATTGATGAATGGAACAGGAGTAGGTTACTCTGTTCAAAGACATCATGTAGAACAACTACCTGAGATTCGTTTACCTAATCGTCATAGAACAAGAAAGATAGTAATTCAAGACTCCATTATTGGTTGGGCTGATGCAGTAAAAGAACTGTTCAGGTCATATACTGGAGAGTTAAGTCAAACACCTAGATTCATCTATGATGATATTAGACCTAAAGGTACACCTCTTAAAACTAGAGGAGGTAAAGCACCTGGCCCACAGCCACTAAAAGAGTGTATGCTTAAAGTAGAATATATACTTAAATCAAAAAATGATGGTGAGAAACTAAGTACGTTAGAATGCCATGATATTATGTGTCATATTGCTGATGCTGTAACAGCAGGTGGTAATAGACGAGCAGCATTAATTAGTCTATTCAGTGCTGATGACCAACATATGATTAACTGTAAAGCAGGTAACTTCTATGTTGATAACTCACAAAGATTTAGAGCAAACAATTCTGCTGTATTACTAAGACATAGAGTAACTAAGTCTTTCTTTATGGGATTATGGGAAAGAGTACAAGCAGGTGGTTCTGGAGAACCAGGAATTTATCTTACTAATGACAAAGATTGGGGAACAAACCCTTGTTGTGAAATAGCATTACGCCCGTATCAATTCTGTAATCTTACAGAATGTAATGTATCAACTGTAGAAAACCAAGAGGACTTAGAAGAAAGAGTTACAGCAGCAACTATACTAGGCACAATGCAAGCGACATATACTGATTTTCATTACCTTAGAGACATATGGAGGACTACTACTGAAAAGGATGCACTACTAGGTGTTTCCATGACAGGATTGGCATCAAACCGCTTAGAGGGTTTAGATGTTACAGGTATGGCTATATTGGCCAAAGAAGTAAATGCACATTGGGCTGGAATGTTAAATATCAATTCGGCATCAAGAGTAACTTGTGTTAAGCCATCCGGCACTGCTTCTATGGTACTGGGTTCATCATCAGGCATTCATGCTTGGCATGATGAATATTATATTAGAGGAATTAGAGTAGGCAAGACAGAGGCAATCTGTACTTATCTAACTAATAATCATCCTGAACTTATCGTTGATGATGAGT
>Ga0209709_10001543_pt1 | contig 21158 bp, 18 predicted proteins | sample ArcticOcean_MG_C_2_FD_187435 | JGI IMG/M metagenome (GOLD analysis project Ga0209709, IMG submission 187435) | Marine microbial communities from western Arctic Ocean - ArcticOcean_MG_CB4_136 (SPAdes) (version 2) | ecosystem: Environmental > Aquatic > Marine > Oceanic | place: Arctic Ocean...
AGGTAGTTGGGAAAATCTATAAACAAAAAAAAAGGGGCGATATTATCACCCCTTTTTAATTCCACCTTTATTTCTTTTACTTATTCAGCAATCCTAATATCACCAATAGTGATATAAATCCAGCGAATCCACTTGTTGCAAACAAATTCACTAAACTAATTAGATTACCAATAATATCCATACCGAAGAACCCGCCAACAAAAATCAGTTGAACGAGAACCCCAAGACCGATAATAGATAATAACACGTCTTTAAGACTTGCTACCATATCTACTACCATTGTCATAGTATTTTTCATATTAGTTTCCCCCTATTATTCATCTAAAAGACTACATAATTCCGTAGTCGTATAATAACTATATACAAATACGGAAAAAATCAACGAGTATATAAATATATATCCCTATTTTTTCACATTTCACTATTTATTATTAGATAAAAAACAGGCAAAATTATGGCAACAGACTACGAAATATTCAAAGGCAAAACACTCGGTGATGTATTTAAAGACATCTACGATAATTCCCATACCAATAAAAAACAATTAGAAGTTCTAATGAAAGAAGTGGTAGGGTTTATTAAAGATGGCGATAGTGCTATCCAGATTATACCTATGTTGAAAGAATACTTAGAAATCAACGTAAAGAACGACGAACAACTTGTTAAGTTGGCAACAATCGTGCAAAGAATTACAGCAGCTGAAGGAAGAATATCGGATTCAGGAGATGAGTTCGGATTATCAGAACAAGAAAAAGAACAATTAATGAACGCAATAGAATCAGACGTTCAAGAGTTACAAGTGAGAAAAGACTCAATCGAGTCAAGTATTAAAAAGGAAAATTAAATGGCCTATACAGAAACCAAAGCAGGTTCTGGTGTTGATAAAACTTTTGATAATTCATTTATTACACGAAATGAATTATATGCAATATTAGACCAATTAAAAGAAGAAAGTAAATTTTACGAATTAGAAGTATTTGAAGTTGTTGAAATCAATACTACTAGTATCGGTGAAGTAATTGGTAGATATGTATTTTCTGAACAAGGTAGTTCAGTAGAGGAAGTCCAAGATAGAACTTTTTTACCATTAAATTCAAACATAATCCAATATCCTTTACGAGGCGAATTGTGGTTAGGTATGTCTTACAGAGGACAACAATATTATTTAGCAAGGTTGAGTGAAAACATAACTGATGTCAATTTTCAAAAATTTAATGAAAGTACCATTAGTGAAAATCAAACAACTAATTTTTCACGAGGTGGAGACTTTATTGATATAAAACCAATTCCAGCTACCATTGATGAGGGTGATACTTTAATACAAGGCCGATTTGGTAATTATATAAAGTTGTCAAGTAGACAAAATGAAGGACCAGACGACTCGTCAAGAATAACAATCAATAATAAAAAATCAGTTATTGATTTGGAATCAGTCGAAGATTCTGCTTTAATTGGTATGTCTTCCGATTCAATTATTATAAGTGCTAGAAAAAATGTAGATATTGTTGCTGAAGGTGATGTATTTATTAATGGTAATAGTGTAACTGTTAAAAACAATGAAGCAGTCAATATAGTAACTCAACAACTCGTAACAGATTATGTCGGTGGAATAACAAAAGATTTAAATATAGAATTAAATAACGATACAAGGTTATTACCAAAAAATAGTATTGAGTTAGCAAAACAAATGGAACCTTTTGTAACATATCTTCACGGTGAAATACAAGCATTAGTATATTTGATACAACCACCAACATTACCAAATGGTTTTCCAAATCCATTATTTGCGAAAGGTTGGGATATAAAACTTGAAACCTTAAAGAAGTTAGCTAAAAAGATAAAAGAATTTTTTAATTTAGAGTTTTTACCATTACACGATTTTGAAACCGTATCCCTAAATGATTTTTTTACAGCACTTGGATTAGATGGTTTATCAATTGATTTTCCAATAGATGAGTGGGAAACATTTTATAATGATATAGATGCTCTTAAACAGAAAGTATTAGACGCACAAACAAAAGCACAAGTAGCATTACAATCAGTTCAAGCATTGAATGCAGCATTTGATGTGATACAAGGTGGTGGTGGAAGTGTCGAAACAATAGTAGAAGCACTTGATGCTTATGAAGCAGACCCAAATAATCCACCATTAGATACAATAGACATTAGAGATGTTATATCGGATGGTGCTGATGTAGGAGATATAGCGAATTATTTAAATTTTGGTGGTTCACCACAAGTGAGGGATGCTATACAAGGAGCAGTCCAAGCAGAACAAGACTCTCAACAATTGAACCAAATAGTAAGAATTGTAGAATTAACAAAACCTATGTAGGAGTAGAAATGAAGAAGAATGACTTAATAAAAATAATTGAATTAGTTGTCCGTAAAGAAGTCAAAAAACAGATGACCGAGATATTTATTAATGATAAAGAAGAAATCAAACTATCAGAAGTGATTTCTAAACCAAAACCAAAAGCTAAAAAACAAATAGTTAAAAAACAATACAGCAAAAATACAGCGTTGAACGAAGTATTGAACAACACAAATCCTTTGGGAAAAAGTCAACAAGACGAGTATCCATCATTGGGCGGTGGTGTTTTAGGTTCTGAGAATATGGCAGAAGTATTGGGTTATGGTAATTTAGGTGGAGTTCAAAATAAAGAAATGGCACGAGAAATGGCAGCAGTAGATACAATCAAGAAACAAGGTGTTTCAGTAGACCAAGTTCCAACGGGTGTTCAAGATGCTTTAACTCGTGATTATTCTGGACTGATGAAAGCAATAGATAAAAAGAAAACAGGTGAGGGTGGTTTTAGACCTTAATAAATAATGGCAAGAAGTGTAAGAGAGATAGATAGAAATGATGACAAGTATGTCGGAATAGAATTTCCATTGGGATATAGTCCAGAGGGATTTTTCTATAAGACAAAAACTGTATTACAACAATCTAAAGCAAACTTACGAAACTTGTTATTAACCACACCAGGTGAAAGAATAATGCAACCAGAATTTGGTTCTCAATTGAAGAGTATCGTATTTGAACAAGGACAAGATATTCCAAATAGAATTGAAGAAGTTGTTCGTTCAGCGGTTGATAAGTATTTAGCATATATTAATATTAATAATGTTTTCACTATACAAGAAGATAATGTAGTTAATGTTTCAATTGAATATTCGGTTCCATTAAATCCCGATGACATTGAAGTATTAAATTTTGATTTTAGAATTGGAGAATAAGAATGCCAGATTATGGAACAAATAAAAAGTTAATCAGTAAGGAAGTAAATTATCTCGGTAGAGATTTTACAGACATAAGAGCAAATTTAATTGAGTTTGCTAAAACATACTTCCCAACTCAATACAATGATTTTAATGAAGCATCACCAGGAATGATGTTTGTTGAAATGGCATCGTATGTTGGTGATGTATTGAATTACTATGTTGACAATCAATTCAGAGAAACACTATTACATTATGCAGAAGAAAGAAAAAATGTATTAGCGATTGCTCAATCATATGGATACAAACCAAAATTAGCAACACCATCAACGGTTCAATTGACCGTTAGTGTTGAGGTTCCAGCGAAAGTTGTTGGTTCTAACTATCAAGCAGATTTAGATTACGCTGGAATATTAAGTTCTAACTCAACCGTATCATCAAACAACGGAGCAGAATTTACTTTATTAGATGATGTTAATTTTAAAGCATCAAGTTCATTAGATAGAATGGTAGTTGAATTATTAGACCCACCATCAGGAGCAACACCAGCACTTTTCAGATTATCTAAAAAAGTATTAGCACAATCAGGAACAAGAGAATCAGAAGATTTTAGTTTTACAACTGCAAAAGAATTTGATAAAATAGTTTTATCAAACGATAAGGTAACTGAGATTATATCAGTAACGGATAGTCAAGGAAATACTTGGTATCAAGTTCCATTCTTAGCACAAGACACAATATTTGAATCAGACCAAAACACAACACTTACTGACCCCGATTTAGCTGAGTTTGAAATGGATACACCATACTTATTAAAATTAATTAAATCATCAAGACGATTTACAACTTATGTTCGTGATGATAATAAAATGGAATTGAGATTCGGTAGTGGTGTTAGTGATAATCCTGATGAAGAAATAATTCCAAATCCAGATAATGTTGGTTCATCTTTAGGTATGGGTATTTCAAGATTAGACGAGGCATTTGACCCGAGTAATTTTTTAAAAACTCAAACATTTGGATTGGCACCAAGTAGCACAACTCTAACCGTAAATTATAATTATGGTGGAAGAGTAGAAGATAATGTTCCAAGTAACACTATAAATAAGTTTAGTAGAAAAGTATATACAATTTCTACCGAAGGAATAACAGGAGCAGATAAAGAAACTTCTGAACAAAGTATATCAATTACAAATGAAAGTCCAGCATCAGGTGGTTCATCAACGGAAACCCTTATACAAATAAAAGAAAATGCAGCTGCATACTTTAATGCACAGAACAGAGCAGTTACAAAAGCAGACTACATTACGAGAGCTTATTCATTACCACAAAAATATGGTAACATCGCAAAGGCATATATTGTTCAAGATGAACAATTAGAAAAAAAGCAATTATCTATAAATGACGGAGTGATACAAACAATTACTGCAGATAAATCTAATCCATTAGCATTGAATATGTATTTATTAGGATACAGCGCAGATAAAAAATTAGTTGCTTTGAATAGAGCAGTAAAACAAAATTTAAAAATATATCTTTCACAATATAGAATATTAACAGACGCAATCAACATTAAAGACGGATATGTTATCAATGTTGGTGTTAAGTTTAATATCATTGTGAAACGAGGATACAATAAAAATGATGTATTGTTTAGAGCAATACAAAAAGTAAAACAATTCTTTGCACCAGACAAATGGCAAATCAATCAACCGATTGTGTTGACTGACTTGGCATATCAAATTTCATTAGTGGACGGAGTAGTATCCATTGTTCCACCAGAAGTTAATAATCCAAATCAAGATTTGATATTAATTGAAAACAAACATAAGGTTGTAAATGGGTATAGTGGTAATGTGTATGATTTAAAATCAGCATCACAAGAAGGAATTATATATCCTTCATTAGACCCAAGTATATTTGAACTTAAATTTCCCAATAGTGATATTGAGGGTAAAGTAGTGGGAGATAGATAATGCATTATTTTGAATTTGGAAAAAGAGATGCGAGCATTTATTCAGGTGGAACAACAGCTTCCATTAATACTGGACTAGATGAAATATTAGAAATTAATAAAGTTGTAAACAATAATGGTACGGTAGGTAATGTATCAAGAGTATTGATTGATTTTGATTTAGCATACATTTCACAATCCATTCAAGAAAGTAAAATACCTTCAACGGCAAAATATTATTTAAATTTATTTGACGCAACTTCACAAGAAGTTGAAGCAGAACAATCACTACATATCTATATGGTAAGTGGTAGTTGGAAACAAGGAACAGGAAAACTTGACCACGACCCAGTAACTTCAGACGGAGTAAGTTATCAATATCGTGACCACGATGCGAAAACACCTTGGGTAACAGGTTCAGTATTGACTGAGGGTGGTGCTTGGTTTACAGCAAGTTACGCTTCTGGTCAAGAATATGGAGTTAGTTCTTCATACGATTTAACATTTGATAAAAAAGATGTTAGAGCAGATGTAACCGACTTAGTGAAGAATTGGATTTATTCAAGTTCTATTTACCCGAACAACGGGTTTATTGTTAAACGAGAAGATAGTGGTTCATATGGAAACAATCACGCAACAGCTAGTTTTGATTTCAATACAGGACAAGAAGGTGATGGAACTCGTTTAGGAAATCTAAAATATTTCTCAAGAGAAACCCATACAATCTATCCACCTAAATTAGAAGTGGAGTGGGATGATTCAAGTTGGTCAACAGGAAGTTTATCGGCATTAAGTTCAACAGATTTGGAAAGATTAAAAGTTTATTTTAAAAACTTGAGAACAGAATATAAAGAAAAAACAATTACAAAATTAAGAATAGTTGGTAGAGAATTATATCCAACAACTGCTTTTTCAACAACACCAGGTGAATTAGATGTTAAATATTTACCAAGTGCATCTGCTTTCTACTCAGTTAGAGACGCAGAAACAGAAGAAGTAATTATTCCATTTGGTAGTGGTTCTAAGATTAGTTGTGATAGCACAAGTAATTTCTTTAACATACAAATGGATGGATTACAAGCAGAGAGGAATTATCGTTTTTGTCTTAAAGTAGTTAGTGGCAGTGGAACGACTGATGAACAGATTAACTTTTATGATGATAACTATGAATTTAGAGTGGTGAGATAAAGTGCCTTACTTACCTTCCGACGCAGCAAAAAAATCAAGCTTGTATAGTAATATCATAAATGGTGATACACTCGAATATCAAAATGAAATTGAAGACTTAAAGAAGAAACAACAAGTATCAGGTTCAGTTAATGCTAATTCACCATTACGAGATGTAGATGGAATATTAGTTTCGTTTGAAAGTGCAGCACCAGGTATTTCTTTAGAAGAAGATTTTGAAGAAGTTCGTTTAGAAAATAAACAATTCTTTTTTACTGGTCAATTAAATAATGAATTTATACATTATTTTCAACCGATAGCAACAGACACAGACACAACCACAACAACCACAACAACCACAACAACAGCTACCACAGAAGAAGTTGAATTTACATTAACATTGAGAGATTATTTAATCCAATTCGTTAATGAAGAATTTGCAGAAGAATTTACACCCGAAGTATCAACAGATAAATTACATAGTAAGTTGTTACAATTTTTTGATGAGAACAGAAGTAAAGGAAATAATGCACCAGGTTGGGAAGAATTTAGATTAAATGATAAAAGAAAAGCAGCAGGAATAAGTGGTAAACGATTCGGTAAAGTGAAAAAAGATTTACGAGATTTTCAATATGATGAATTAATTGAAAATCATCTATATAGAACACCAAAGGGACAACGAATATGGTTACAATTAGGATTTCCATATGTTGTAGACCTATCACCAGGTAAAGACTCATAATGGCACAAGAATATTCATTTACACAACAAGAAAGAAAAAACCTTTTCGCACCTTCTAAAGTTTATAGTAGTTTCGGTAGAGATGAGCTAAATGACTTTGTAATGCTACACGTCTATGATACGAGTGGTAATTTAATTGTAACAAAAGTTTTAGCATTAAATGAAGTTAGTTTTGAAAATGACGGAGACTTTATTGATATTAATGTCGGACAACACCTGAGAGATTTAGGATTTCAAGAAGGTGAATATGATGTTGTTTATAAATTTTTAAGAAGACTCGCTGGTAGAGAACGAACTGTTTTCGTAGATGGAAATGGTAATATTTTTGGTGGAGAAGTTCAAAGAAAAGTTATTGGAAATGAAATAAAATTCTTAAAGGGTGGAGATGAAGAAAAAGATACTTCATTAAGAGAAGAAGTATTCATTAAAGAATATAAATATCCATTAGTAGAAACATCACCAGATAGAACAGAATTTATTTTAGAATTAGATAACAATATAAAAGGTTCTGAATATAGAAATGACTTTGTTGAAATGGGAGAGATGATTGAATATACACCACTCAGTAAAGATAATGTGGGTTCGATAGAATTTGATTCAAAAAAACCACACATTTTAGAATTTCAGATAGACTCAACGGATAGAGGGTTTACGCAAAATATGGTAGGTGGACAAATCATCATACCGAATATGTATAAGATTACAGGTAATGAAGATACAACAAATGAAGATGTTAATCCTGAAAACACAGGTAATGGAACTCTACAAGGACAACTTGAAGGTGGAGCAGCAACAGATTTTCTTGATATGACAAACGAAGAATTAATTGATATATTATTAAATGACCCTGACCCAAATGAAAGAGAATTGGCAGACGGGGCATTACAAGAAAGAGCAAACGAACAAAGATAGAAAATGGCAAGAAGAGGATTTATAGATAAAGATATTGCGAATAGAGGAGCACGAGGTGGTTCTTCTGAAGGTGCTAATGCAAAAAGGCAGGTAAGAAACAATCAAGTCATTACTGGTGTGAGAGCAAACGTGACATCACCAGCAAGACCACCATTGGTAAGACCTACACCACCGCCAGCACCACCAGCAACAGATACATCTACTCCAGGAAATGCTGCAGGAAATATTGCAGCTGCAATCGCAACAAGACCAAGTCCACCAGTAGTGATTCCAACACCACCACCATTTATTCCAACACCACCACCAATATTTATACCAACACCGCTCCCACTTCCACAATCAACGATTACAGGAACGACAGGACCACTTATGCCAGGACCAGGCAGTGGTAGAGATGGAGCAGAAAATACATTTGGTGCACCACCACCAAATACAGAAATATTTCCAGGACCAGTACCAATTCAATCATTACCATTAGGTCCAGTTGATATAGACATAATTACAGAAGGCGGTTCAGGCGGAGATGAAGCAACTAATAATCAATTACCAATACCAGAAGATACAAGACCAGGTGGAATCGTAGGGCCAAGTGGTATTAGGACAGGTCCAGAATTTACACCACCACCACCACCAATAGAATTTAATCCACCATTACCAGAATTAATAGAGGAAATAGTTGAGATAGCACTTCAAACACCAAAGGAAGACCCACCAGCGCCAGTTCAAACAACGGTACAAATACCTGAACCAAAGCCATCAACACCAGTTGTGGCACCACCAAGACCAAAGATTAAAAAATCAACAGATATACCTACGCCAAAAGTTGGGTATATTCAGAAACCAAATGGATTTATAAAAAAACCACAAGAGCCAGTAGTAGATGTTGTATTTCCACCAAAAGTAACAGGTCCTGGTTCACCAACAAAGCCAGGTGGATTAGCAGGAACATTAGTCGGAACAGGTAAACCAAAAGTAACTGCACCAACTGATGACGCAGGTGCAGTAGTAGGACCACAAGTATCTGAACCGAAGCCAGTAGTAGGAACACCGGGTCCAACATTTAAAGGTTCTGATACAATTGTTAGACCTGATGGAGTAACAGAAATTCTTGGACCAGGCGGAGTAGTCTTGGAAGAGATTGGATTACGAGGACAAATAATTGTTGACCCAATTAAAGACGCAGGATTTGACCCGAAAGACCCACCAGATAGTATTAAAGCATTACGAGATGAGTTCGCAGAACACGTTGAAAGTGGTGCAGATGAGGCAGGTGAAGTATTTTATGTATCGGAAGAAACAAAAGAAGAATTAATTAATGACGGATTAGGAGATGTTGGTGGAGCATTGACCGTAAAAGACCAAGCAGAAAAAATGGAAAAGTTAGCACCAAATGGTGATGTAAGTAACTTACCATCAGGACTTGCAGTATTACAAAATGATTTAGTTAAAAAGGGAGTTATAAAACCAAATTTAGAAGTTGCTCAAACAAAAACACGAGGAACAAAGAAAGCAATTGAAAAGGTTGTTATTCCAGAAGTTGTTCAAGCTCAATTAACACCAAGAGATTATTTAGCAACGATAGAAGAAGTGTTGGATACAAATCGTATTCGTGTTTCATTATCTTATAATGACGGAGTAAATCTTTACAAACATAAAGGTGAAGACCAAGTATCAAATAAATTTAAAGGATTTAGAGTTAATTATGTAAAGAATAATATTGAACGATACAAAACATATGTTAAAGTTGGAAACCAATATTATTTGGTTACTAATAGTAAGTTGGGTATTGACGGAAAACAGAGAATTATTAAAACAAAACAACCACTTACAGATGATGTAGTGGATGGAGAAAAGTTTACATTTGTAGAAAAAAGACTTCCTAATTATCGTGATAGAGTTAGATTAGAACCTTTCCAAGACACGCCAAATGATGGGATATTTTTAAGATTACCAAATTTTAATTCCATAGATAATCCAATTAATTTTCAAGGAACACAATATGGAACACATACTTCACTAACAAGTGATAATGATGAAGACGCTCGTGATATCGAAAGAATATTGGTATCGGGTAGTTTATTAAATGTTCAACCAAATATTGATTATCAAAAAACTACAACAGACTTGAATCTTGAACCAGACGATTTAGGTTTTGGAAACTTCGTTCATTTTTCAAATGCAGAATCAAGACTTAGTAATTTTAGAGATAAGTTAGAATTAATTGAAGGATATACAACTACAAGTGCTTCTTTATTTGAGTTAACAGGTTCGGGTTCATTCCCAGCGATTAGTTCGGAAATGGATGAAGTGCAGGCAAAGATTCAAAGAGTTAAAAATTCCTTTGACCCATATGAACATTATTTATATTTTGAAAGTTCATCTTATGTGAGTTCATCAGACGGACAATTTCACGATACAAGTTGGCCTAAGTCAAATTCATCATCACCATATACATTACAATCGGTTTCTGCAGCAGCGAGTTGGTATAACAATTTAATATCAAGCGCATCAGATTACGACCAACGAAATATGAATTCATTACGAAATTCATTACCAGAACACATTTATGCAGATAGTGAAAACAATGTATTCTTAGAATTTATGGATATGGTAGGACAACAATTTGATGAAATATATACATATGTAGATACCTTTACGGATATCAACAAACGAGTTGACAAAATATCAGAAGGTATATCAAAAGATGTTGCACGAGAATATGCAAGAGCTCTTGGATTAGAATTATATAGTGGTAATGATTTATTAATATTACCAGAGTATTTGTTGGGTAAAGAATCTGATGGAAGTGCTCTATACGAATCACCACAAGAAGAAGTTACTGAAAAGATATGGAAACGAATATTAGCCAATCTACCATTTTTCTTAAAATCAAAAGGAACAGAAAGAGCAATTAAAGGATTATTAAATTGTTATGGTATCCCAAGCACAATGTTAAGAGTTCGTGAATATGGTGGACCAGATAAAGGAACGAGAGTTAATTATGAGATTAAACGAAAATTTACAAGAGCATTAGACTTCCATTCAGAACAATACATTCAAACACGTTGGACAGGTAGTAATGCTGCAACTGAAGATGGATTAAATCCATCAACAATAGAATTTAGATTTAGAACACCTTCATCATCAAATCAAGTATTATTACAAAAAGATAATGACTTTGCTATTGCACTACAAGACAATGGTTCAACGGATGACTATGGACATTTAAAATTCCAAATTAGTTCTTCTGGTTTTGATGAGGGCGCTTATATTACATCATCAGAATTACCATTTTACAATGACGAGTTCTGGTCAGTAATGTTGACAAGAAAAGATACAGACGGAAACGAATTCACACACGACAATGCACTATCTCAAAGTGTGTATGAATTGACAACTAAACAATTCGATTCAACAAGACAAAAGATTTTATACACAGCAAGTGCAAGTTTACAATCACATACTTCAAGTTTAGCAACCGATATAAACAATATAACGGGTAGTAGATTAAATGCAGCATTCACAGGTAGTGGATTTGTTTACCTTGGTGGGCAAAATACAGGATTTGGTTCAAGATTTACGGGTTCATTAATGGAGTATCGTTTATGGGGTGAACCATTATCACAGAGTGTATTTGACAATCACGTCAGAACACCAAAATCATACAATGGTAATTTTTATTCATCATCATATGATGAATTACTATTAAGACTTCCATTAGATGAAAATATAAACTTTACAGGTTCAAATACAGCATTAACGGCATCAAATCTTGCACACAATAAAGAATTATATCAATCTCTTACAGGATTGATTACAGGTAGCGCAATCAATAATTTTGCAAATAATTCATTTAGAAGTATAGTTGACCAAGAAAAGTTAAGAATTCCAGATGTCGGTTCAAGAAGACGAAACGCAACTAAGATTAGAATTGAAGATACAACATTACCAACTGATGAAAGTGGAAGTAAAGTATTGTCAGTAGATAAACGAAATGAAAAATCATCAGATGACTTTGCACCAAATGATAGTAATCAATTGGGTATTTATTTTTCACCTATTGATGTAGTGAATGAAGATATTATATATAGTGTAGCAGATTTTAATTTTGATGATTATATCGGTGACCCAAGAGATGAGAACAAAATACAATATAAAGATTTAGGACATATAAGAAGACAATATTTTAAACGATATAACAACTCAAACAATTTTTGGGATTATTTAAGAATATTAAAATTTTATGATTCAAGTGTATTTGATTCAGTTAAAGCATTACTTCCAGCGAGAGCACGAACAGATTTAGGTGTATTGATTGAACCAAGTATATTAGAACGTTCAAAACAGGTAGTTGGTAGAGATATAGAATTTGATAATCAATATTTTGAAAACGCAAATCATTTCGGAGATGGAATACAAGTAACGAGATTTATAGAAAGTGGTTCAGACAATTACTTCAAAACAAGTGGAGAATACACAACTTATAATGGAGAAATTAATTTAGCATTCTTTGATACAGGTTCATCAGTTGGATTCTTAGGTAATCCATCATTAGTGAAATTAAATCAAATAGATAAACGAAGTGTATTCGGAACACTATATGCAACATCAAGTATTACATTAGGTGGAACAGATACTATTTTTACCGAAACACTACAACCTAATATTACGGGTTCAAGAATATCAGAGAAAAATCAAGTAGAACAATTCTTTTATTCAAGTTCATTTAGCGCATCAATCGGACCAACATTATCATATAGTTCATCATTCGATAAATCAGAATTTGCAAGTATGGCAGAAACAACTAACTTGTTTAGAGCATTCGTTCAAGGAACATTATTAACGAGAGATAACACAATTGATGGTGGTGAGCCAGTAGAAATTACAGAGGTAGCACCAACCGTATTAAAGACACAAGAATCAGAAACAGCAAAATTAAAAGTAGAATAAAAAACATATGGAAAATTTAACTTTCTTATATTTATTAGAGAACAAGAATAGTTATATAATTTCCACAGGAGCAAAATAAATGGGATTTTTAGACAACACAAGTATAACAGTAGACGCAATTTTGACCAAAAAAGGTCGTGAACTTTTGGCAAGAGGGCAAGATGAATTTAGAATTACAAAATTTGCATTAGCAGATGATGAAGTAGATTACAATCTATGGGACACATCACACCCGAATGGTTCAAACTATTACGGAGCAGTGATTGAAAATATGCCTTTATTAGAGGCGTTCGTAGATGAAAATCAGCTAATGAGATATAAATTAACAACACTTCCAAAGGAAACAGCAAAACTTCCTATATTGGAATTACCAAGTCCATCATTAACTTTCAATGGAGCAGGTATTACACAAACCGTTTCACCAAATACCCGTAATGGTATGGATAGTTCATATACATTTACATTATTTAATGCAGATGTTGCGAACTTATCTTTAAGTGGTGGTTCAGCAGCCCCACGACAAAGAAGATTCTTACCTAATGGTGAAGTAGAACAAGACTTTGGTGGTAGAGCAACTACACCAGTATTCTTAAATGAAGCAGAAAGAAAACGTTCTATTACAGTTGTTGGTAAAAGTGTGAGAGTTATCTCAAGGTCTTTAACAACACTAACAAATACTAACATTTCAGTTACGGGTAATCAGTCAGGTGCAAATTTCACAATATCGTTAACCGTAAAAGCTGACCCAAGTAAATTATAAGGAGTATAAGTAATGGCATTTCAAAGATTTAACAGAGCAAATGATGTAGTTGAGAATCAACGAACTACAATCTCAAGTGGATTGTGGAGTGGTGGTTCAGGAACATTAACCTCATTTTATACTCAATCAACAAACGGAGCTGCAACAGGTTCGTTCTTAGAATTATATAACGAAGACCCAAATCTATCAAGTTCAGCAGAAGTCCAATTCGCAGTTGGATATGCACACTATGATGGAAGTGGTTCAGCAGGAACTGTAACAAAATTAACATCAGGTGGTAGAAATACAGCTGCACTTTATAGTCAGTTTAGAAATGTATTGTTAGCACCAAACACAGATAAGTTTGAATTTACAAATTCACCAACCGCATCGGGCGACAAAGACTTTTATTTTGTTTCTTTTCAAAGAGCAAGACAAAGAGAAAAGATTGACCCAGGTAATTGGGAATTACAATTAAGTGGTGAATTACCAATTCACCTATCAGGTTCATCAGTTAGATTAATTGATGATAGTGGAGCAACAACAAATCCTACCGTAAATCAAGGTGGTAGAGTATTTAATGTAGTTAGTGGTTCAGTAGCAGATGGTGTTCATAAAACAGCAGCAACAGAAACACAAGCAGGTGCATTTGGACTATTCTATCCTGACTTAGGATTGATATTGTTAAATGCTATCAAGACAGAATTAACAGGTGGTTTAAGACCTTTAAATGACAGAAGTGCAACAAACTTCGCAAGTAGGTCACAAGCATTCTATAATGCTATTGATTCTGGTTCATCATTTACGGCTCGTAGGGAAGAAGAAATTAGTTCAACAAATTACTTTGTTCGCGCAAATAACAAGAACTTTAATTTTAGCACTAATCCAACTTACGCTACTCAATCTGATGGTTCATTAACACAAGCAACTTTTTATAAAGACCCGAAAACTTTTATTACACAAGTAGGTTTATATAATGATGATAATGAATTATTAGCAATTGCTAAGTTATCAAAACCAATATTAAAATCATATTCAAGGGAAGCTATTATAAAAGTGAAACTTGATTTTTAGGACAAACTAATGTTCAAAAATCTTGACCCACAAGACGTATCAAAGAAGTCTTTTCAGACATTCAAAAACTTCACATTCAATAACAATGATAGTGGGAGTGGTGTATTTGCAGTAAAAGCCCGTAGTGGTTCTTTATTCAATTATGTTAGCGCTTCTGACGATGTTACAACAATAACAACAGGTTCAATCTCAACAAATTATTTTTCATTACCGAATTGGTATTTGTTAAATAATCTATTTTATTCTTCACACGGACAAGATTATGTAAATCCAGAAGTATCAAATAGACAACTACATTTATCAGCATCAGTAATTAGTGTTGGTAGAGAATTGTTTGGTGAACAGATTAAACCAGGTTCAGTAATTTTATCCGATACATCATTGGGAGCTACAAGAGATATACGAGACGACGCAGAAGGTAATCTTTACGACAATGCTTTTTCAGCAAGTTTCGCAGCATTTAAATCAGGTTCTAAAGTGAATCAAGTTTTACCATTTACCATAACGGGTTCATCAACACGAGGTAGTGGTAGTGTAGTGGGAAATGTATTTTACGAACAAGGATTATTAGTATTTACAGATACTGGTTCATATCGTGAAACAGGACACGGAACAGGTTACACATTAAAATATCAAGCAACACAAACTCACTATGAATATGAATATCGTATACGAGTTAAACCACGTGAATACAATACAACAACAAATATCAGTACAACACCAGATAGAAGTGGTAGTATGACAATGGTAGAGGGTGTTGTATCTATGTCTAACTTCTTTCCACCAAGTCATTTACCGACTGGACAAGGAACTGGAAGTTATGCTACATTTTATAACGCAGTAACTGAATCATTATCATTTACTACAAATACAGAATTTAGACCTTATGTAACCGAAATTGGTTTATATAGTGAAAATAGTGAACTATTAGTTCACGGAAAACTAGCGAAACCTATCAAATTATCAGACGATATCGAAACAACATTTATTGTTCGCTTTGATGTCTAATTTTTAACAATCTTATATTTATTATTGAATTAAACCAACGGAGAACACTATGTTTCGTTTTATAAAAAATACGGTTATGACAGCAGTTATGTTTGGATTTGTCTTTGCACAAAGTCCAATCATAAGAGTTAAACAAATAGGTGAATGGAAAACACCAGAGTATTGGTGGAAAGCACAAGAGACTGTAACACTACAAACATTTTTAGCAGATGATATAGCAACACCAGCTTATACAAATAATAATTTTGATTCTTGGAGAGATGACATTTTAGAAATAGAAGTCACTCTTGACGATGTAGGTCAAGATATTACTACATTTAGATTTGATATTGCATTTGACAACGATTTAATAACTTGGGTTGAAAATGATGGAACTACACAAGAAACATCAGTCAATGCTTGGACTCAAGGAAACTCACGAGTAATTAAAGGTAGTCAAATATCAGGTTGGACTGAAGGTGATGAAACATCAAACAATTCAACAGACTATTCATTTGAAGTAGTTCATTATTCAAATGTAGGATATACAGATACTATTCAAAGTAGTGGTAATGAAACTTCAGCAACCGATACAGGTTATGATTGGTTAAGAATTACTATGGTATCACACGGAGTTGATATCGCTGAAAATAGTGGAGCAGGTGATGGAGTACCAGATTTTACATTCGGTAATGGTTCTGGAAATCAAGCACAAGTCCTTAAATTAACATTTAGAATTAATGATGTAGTTGATAATTATCAACCAAAGTCATTTAGAATCCCAACACTTTATAGTGGTGGTAGTGGATATTATACTTATGTATCTGATGATTATCTATTAGATTATAAAGTTTACATAGATGGTAATTGGGGAACTGATTCAGTAAACAATGGTGGAGCAAGAGGAGATTTATCTCTACATCCGAAATTAGTTGACATTGAAGGTTTCGGTAGATACATTGGTGAAAAGACCGACACAGATAGTGACGGAGTAGATGACGATACATTTGTTCAAAAAACTTATCCTTATTGGAAAGTTGTATTCGAATTAGATGAAGCTAATCCAGATGTAGATGGTGATACACCATTTGCTAATTGGTATAATATAGAAAGTATCGCTGATGACGCAAACACAACAGATGAGGATTTATCTGATGATGTTATAGGAGACGCTAGTGGAACATATTACTATCTGAAATTAACAGACACAACCACACCAACAGCTTTAGCATCACAAACTTTACCAGGAACTGGATTCTTAGGAGTATCATATTTTGATTACACCTATACGGATAAAAATGGATATTACAATATTCAATTACCAAGAAACAATACTTATCGTGTATCGTTCTGGCCACCAGACGCAAATGATGATATCGGTTCTCACTCACAATTAGAATTAGATAGAGGAGCGATTACAAACATTAATGACGCAATCGCAGCATTTAATTTTCAATCAAATAAATTTACAAATGAAACAAATATTAATGTAGATTCACCAAGTGCTTATTTAATTGGTGATGTAGACGGAGATGACTTATTCCAATTGAATGATGCTTACTTTATATGGGCATACACAAGTGGAGTATTTTCAACATCATATACTCACGTTAATGGGAATTCATATCAACAATGGTCAAGTATTGATAATTTAAAAGCAAATGGACAAACACAAACTCTCGCGTATTATCAAGCACTTAGAGGTGGAGATACAAAACAAAGAAGAGAATTTACAGCATTTTGGGATGACGATTTACCACAAGAAACAACAACACTAACACAAGATGCTGGTGGAGTTATTTGGTTAAATGCTTTAATGGATGATGTCGTAACAGGTAATGATACTTTACAAGTAGTAGTATTGGCTGGAACATCAACCTTTGATGACCCAGATGTAACAACAGACGGAGATGTAAATCCAGATTATATACAAGATGAAATAGCACTTTACTTTACTGGTGATATGAATTTATCAGGAACAAGAGTATTGGAAACATCTCAAGGTGCAGACGGATATCAAGACGCTTACACAGGAACAACATATTATCGTTGGTCAACACACACGGTTCAGAACGGAAGTTCAGGAGATAGTTCTTGGAATCAAAATTGTGTAAATGCAAGTTGTGATGACGCACCAACAGCTTGGACATATACCAACACAAACAACACTTATGATGGAAGTAGTAGAAGTATGAACTCAACAGAAGGTGTAAGTTTATCATTACCAGATGACGGAAGTGTTAAAGTTCAAATGGGTAATCAAGTTGTAGTTCCTTTGACAATTACACCAACAATAGATGAGTTAACAGGACTACCAACTAAGGTAGCAGGGTTTGAATTTGAAGTCAGATATAAAGAAGAACAACTTCAATTTATTGACGCTCAAACAGGACTTTTACCAGGACCTTGGTTAACTTATTTAAATGAAAGTGAAATTGATGATGAGGGATATAAGATAATTTCATTTGGAGCATTAGATAACTCACCGAACAATGCACCACAAGATTACTACATAACAGAGGAAATGGTTGGTTTACAATTAGTATTTAATTCAAAACTAAATGAAAACAATAACCAAGAGTGGACAGAAGCAGACTTACAATTTGTAGGAAAAGCTAACGCTGGTAATCCAGCAGGTGATGACTTGTTTATGAATAGACAAAGTGGTAAGATTAGAATATGGAATAAGTTTTGGGCATTCGGTGGTGGACAACCAAACGAAGATGAAATGACTTATGTTTATCCAAATCCATATAATGATAGTGAACACGAATCTATTAACTTCCAATTCTTTATGGAACAAACTGGACACGTGATGATTAGTATTTATAACGCTAATGGACAAAAAGTTGGAACTATATTGGATGAAGTCGTTAATGACGGAATGCACACATACACTTTCTCAGACTTACCAGATGTAATAGGTGAAGGTGGATATGGTGGATATGAAGACTTACAACCAGGTATTTATCTATTCGTAATGGAAACAGAAAACAAAATTAAGTCTAAGAAATTTACAATAATTAAATAAGGAGTATTATGAATAAATTATTAAGTTTATTATTATTAACAGGAACACTATTCGCACAGGCAAATAGTATATTTACATTGAACCCAAGTGTTCATAGTGCAGGAGCAGGAAATTCAGGTATTGCAGATTTAAATTCTAAAAACCTATTTCATAATCCAGCATTTGCAGGACTTGAATCACACCAAGAAACATCATATGTAAAATGGTTACCAAACCTAACAGATGATATGGGATATCAAAATCTACAATACACAAGTGGTATGGGATTTTCCGTAGAAGTATTTTACTTTGATTACGGAACTCAAACAGCCGCAGATATCGGTGGTATCATAACAGGAGAGTTTGATTCATCATCACTAAGAGTTGGTGGAAGTTATGCTATGGAATTGGGAGATTGGTTATTGGGTGCAAGACTTAATCTTTACAATCATACTTTTATTGATGATATAGATATTGATATGAATTATGGAGTTGATATCGGTGCGTATAAAGTATTCGGTAACACATCATTGGGTCTTGTATTAAAAGACTTAGGTGGTGATACTAAATTTTTAGACCAATCAACAAGTTTACCAATGTCATTAGGTATTGGTGTTAAACAAAGCTTTGGTAGTTTTAGTTTACTATCAGATATAAAACTATTTGAAGATTATTCTTCATTTGGAGTTGGCGGTGAATATTTATTAGGAGAAGTAGGTAATTTAAGATTAGGGTATTATTCAGAACCAGAATTTAATGTTGATTACATCACAATAGGTGGTGGTATCAATACTAATGTTGTGGATATATCATTAGCATATCTTTACAATACCGAGAGTTTCCACAACGAAACCTTAATGATTTCATTTGGGTTTGATTTTTAGGAGATAATGATGTGTAATAATCCAGAGTGTAAATGTGAAAATTGCAATTGTGAAAATTGTAATTGTAAATAGAGGAAAATAAAATGGCAAAAAAAGTAGTAGATACAGAAAAAATGTTAGATGATGCTCAGAATAAAAAATTCGGTTTATCAATAACAAACATTGTAAGTATAGTAACGGTGTTATCAGGTTTGATAGCAGGTTGGTATACATTTACAGGTAGAATAGATTCATTAGAAGAAGTAGTTGAAGGATTTGCAGAAGCAAGTGATATAGAAATAGTCACTAACAAAATCCAAAGTTTTGATGATGATATCATTTACCTAAGAGAAAAATTAGATACCGTAGGTGAAGTTGATTTATCACCATTAGAAAAAGATATAGTAAATCTTAATCGTGATATTAAAGAACTTAAAGGTTCTATCAGAAGTCTTGCAAAAGAGATTGAAGACTTTCACGGTGACCCATTAGCAAAGTTTAAAAAATAATGGATATCTTTAAAACAAAAAAAGCCAAAATAAAATCAATTCAATCACAATTAAGTGATAAGAATTCTAATCTATCATTAATGAAAAGATTAATTCTTATGGTGCAATTGATGATATTGGGATTTGGTAAAACAGAAAAATGACTTTTATCATTACAGACCCGTGTATCGGGACTTGTGACACAGCTTGTGTAGATGTTTGTCCAGTGGATTGTATTCACGGACCAATAGATGTAACGGGCGCAGGAGCAGAAGTTCCAGGATTAAAAACATTAGACGGAATGCAATTGTATATTGACCCGGAAGAATGTATTGATTGTGGTGCTTGTGAGCCAGAATGTCCAGTTGACGCAATATATGACGAAGATGCTGCACCAGATGATATGCAAAAGTTCATAGAAATTAACGCAAACTTTTTTAAGGGGTAGAAAAATGAAACATATATTAAGTTTATTTATAACATTATTTTTATTAGGTTGTGCAACATCACAAGTTGAAGCACAATCAGGTAAAACAAAAGTCCAATCAAAGATAGCTTCATATGAAGCAGAAAAAACTCTTGATGATATCAAGTGGTTTGATGGAGAACCTGAAGGAGTTCAGTTGATTCAGATTTCCATTTCAGAAAATATTCTAAATGCCTATCCAGAACTTCGTGATAAACGAGTTGGATTCGGTGTAACTAATAGAATTATTGAAGTCTTGGAAGAAGCAGGACGATTCTACTTCGTTGAAGAAAAAGAAGAAGTGATTAACAAAATGGTTCAAGAATGGGAAAGAAGTGTTAGTGGATTGCTTGACAATGAATTAGATAGTGTTGGACAATTTGCGCAAACTAAATACTTTGTATATGCAGAATTGTATGACTTTGCAGTATCCAATCAAGAAGAAATATCAAGAAGAAAAGTAAAATTAAAAAATACCACAATGGTTGGTATTCAAGTTCGTCTTGTTTCAGTTGAAACAGGTAAGTATATTACGGGTAGTGGTTTAGGAACTTCAGCAAAAGAAGGTGAAGGACTATTAAAAAA
>Ga0209709_10001546_pt1 | contig 21118 bp, 19 predicted proteins | sample ArcticOcean_MG_C_2_FD_187435 | JGI IMG/M metagenome (GOLD analysis project Ga0209709, IMG submission 187435) | Marine microbial communities from western Arctic Ocean - ArcticOcean_MG_CB4_136 (SPAdes) (version 2) | ecosystem: Environmental > Aquatic > Marine > Oceanic | place: Arctic Ocean...
TCATGGGGTTGAAGAATTTCGACGTTATGGTTCTGCGCGCAAATTATATAATTTTGACATTGACCAAGTCGATGACTACTAAGGAGATCAGATTATGAGCAAAGATAATCCAACATTAATAGAGTCTGCTACTTTTCCTCGGCATGTAATTGCGGAAATTCAGCGTGCAGCTAAAACAGGAATTTATGATATTCGTGGGTTTGGTGCTAAAAGAGATATTCCTACATTTGACGATTTAGTATTTCTTGGCGCTTCAACTTCTCGCTATCCATTAGAGGGTTATAGAGAAAAATGCACAACTGAGGTCATTTTAGGAAATAGGTTTGCAAAAAATCCTATCCATTTAAAAACACCAATCACAATTGCAGGCATGAGCTTTGGCTCCCTTTCAGCTCAAGCCAAAGAATCGCTTGGAAGAGGCGCGACTATAGCAGGCACTAGCACAACTACCGGTGATGGCGGAATGACTCCAGAAGAAAGAGGGCACTCAAAAACTTTAGTTTACCAATACTTGCCTTCAAGATATGGGATGAATCCAGATGACTTAAGGAAGGCTGATGCAATCGAAATTGTTTTGGGTCAAGGTGCAAAACCGGGAGGCGGAGGTATGCTGTTGGGCCAAAAAATTTCCCCTAGAGTAGCACAAATGCGAAACCTTCCAGAAGGAATAGATCAGAGGTCTGCTTGTCGTCATCCAGATTGGACGGGTCCAGATGATCTTGAAATCAAGATACAGGAATTACGTGAAATAACAAACTGGGAAAAACCGATCTATGTCAAAGTTGGAGCGACGCGAGTTTTTTATGATGTCACCCTTGCTGTAAAGGCAGGCGCTGACGTTGTTGTAGTTGATGGTATGCAAGGCGGAACTGCAGCAACACAAGATGTTTTCATTGAGCACGTTGGTATACCTACGCTTCCAGCGGTTCGAATGGCTGTTGAAGCACTCCAAGAAATGGATATGCATCGTAAGGTACAGCTGATCGTTTCTGGCGGTATTCGAAGTGGGGCAGATGTTGCAAAGGCCTTAGCTTTGGGCGCAGACGCAGTTTCAATAGGGACTGCTGCATTAATCGCTCTGGGCGATCAAAGTCCTGAATTTGATGATGAATATAAAGCGATAGGTTCAGCGGCAGGTTTTTGGGATGATTATCAGGCGGGAAATGATCCAGCTGGTATTACAACTCAAGACCCTGAACTTGCAAAGAGGTTAGATCCAATTTTAGGCGGCCGTCGACTCGCGAATTATATAAATGTTCTTACGCTTGAATTACAAACATTGGCACGGGCATGTGGCAAGAGTCATGTGCATAATTTAGAGCCAGAGGATATGGTAGCATTAACTATGGAGGCTGCTGCGATGGCTGGTGTCCCATTAGCTGGTACTGATTGGATACCAGGTAAGGGCGGAATATAATTACTAATTTAATAAAAATAATAACGAATAAATAGGAGAAATTATGGCCACTAAACTTAGTAAAGTAGCTGCAGAAAAAGGTATTGAATACTTTCTTATTAGCTTTGTGGATCTTTTTGGAAGTTTACGTTCTAAGTTAGTCCCTGCAAGAGCTATTGATGGAATGCAAAAAGATGGGGCTGGTTTTGCAGGATTTGCGGCGTGGTTAGATATGACTCCTGCTCATCCTGATATGTTTGCTATTCCAGATCCTGATAGTCTTATTCAATTACCTTGGAAGCCAGAAATTGCTTGGTTAGCTTCAGACTTATGGATGGACGGAAAGCCTGTAGAGGCATCTCCGCGAGTTGCATTAAAGAAGCAATTGGCAGAGGCTGAAAAGCAAGGTTTTCGAATGAAAACAGGTGTTGAATGTGAATATCACCTCATCAATGACGATGGAACTGACATTGCTGATGAGAAAGATACCCAAAGCAAGCCTTGTTATGACCAGCAGGCCTTAATGCGTCAATATCCAGTCATTAAGCAAATTTGTGACAGTATGATTGAACTTGGCTGGGGCCCTTATCAAAATGATCACGAAGATGCCAATGGTCAATTCGAAATGAATTGGGATTTTGATGATGCTCTAAAAACTGCTGATCGCCAAGTATTTTTTAAATTTATGGTGAAATCAATCGCCGAGCTTCATGGAATGCGCGCTACATTTATGCCAAAACCTTTTAGCCATTTGACGGGTAATGGTTGCCACTCTCATGTATCAATATGGAATTTAGATGGCTCTAAAAATTTATTTAATGGTGAGAACGATAGTCGAGGATTAGGATTGTCCCCTCTTGCGTATCAGTTTTTAGGTGGAATTATGCATAGCGCAGATCGTTTAACTGCTATCTTTAACCCTACAGTGAATAGTTATAAACGTATTAATGCCCCAAGAACTGTTTCTGGCGCAACGTGGTCCCCTAGCTCAATTACTTATGGCGGAAATAATCGTACTCATATGATTCGAGTTCCAGACTCAGGTCGTTTTGAATTGCGTTTAATGGATGGAGCAGCAAATGCTTATTTAATGCAGGCAGCAATACTTGCTTGTGGTCTTGACGGCATTGCTGGTAATCGTGACCCAGGAGATCCACTTGATATAAATATGTATGAGCTTGGAAAAGACATCGAGGGTTATAAGCAGCTGCCGCGTAATTTACTGGATGCGCTTAGATTACTTGAAGATTCAGACGTGCTGAGAGAAAGACTTGGAGACAGCATAATTGATGCTTATATAAAATTAAAGCATACAGAGTGGAGTGGTTACGCCTCCCATCTGACTCAATGGGAGAGAGACAATACTTTAGATTGTTAGGCGCAAAATTTAATGATTTTCTTATAACTATAATGAAGCTTTGTGATGGATTATGAAAAGTTTGAGCTAGGTGATATTTCTCTTTTGTCTGGAGAAGAGTTAAATTCAGCCTTCTTAATTTACAAAACTTATGGAAAGCTGAATACAGCCAAAGATAATGTTGTTGTTATGCCGACTTTTTATACTGGCTCTCATCAAAGAAATGAGGGGTTCTTTGGTGAAGGCAGGGCTATTGATCCAGCAAAACATTTTATTGTTTCAATCAACATGTTTGGTAATGGACTCTCTTCTTCGCCTAGCAATTCAAAGTCGCCTCAAGATGGTCCAAGATTCCCACGTATTTCACTATGGGATAATATTGCTTGCCAGTACAAACTATTAAAAGAGCATTTAGGTGTCGAAAAAATTGCCCTTGTTACGGGCTGGTCAATGGCAGGTTGTCAGGCTTATCAATGGGCTGCTCAATACCCTGATTTTGTTAAAGCAATCTTACCTTTTTGTGCTTCAGCTAAAACGTCGCCACATAATCACGTATTTCTGGAAGGAGTAAAGGCGGCACTTTGTGCAGACCAAAATTGGAATAATGGTGATTACTCTTCTCCTCCAGTAGCTGGCCTTAAGGCATTTGCAAGAGTTTATGTGGGTTGGGCATTTTCACAAACTTTTTATCGTAACTCCCTATTTAAAGAGATTGGATATGACTCCTTAGAAGACTTGCTCGTAGATTGGGAGGAGGATCATGCCAAGAATTGGGACGCCAATAACCTTCTTTGTAAGCTTGATACTTGGCAGACTAGTGATATCAGTATTGGGCCAATATATAACGGAAACATAGAGATGGCATTAAACGCTATTAAAGCAAAAACCATCTTGATGCCCTGCGCGCATGACCTTTACTTTCCACCTGAAGACAATGAAATTGAAGCAGGCTATATAAATGGTGCTGATTTTCGACCATTTGACTCTCCATGGGGACACTGTGCAGCAAGCCCTGGCAATGATCCTGACTTCACGGCTGAACTTGAGCGTGCCATTAATGAATTACTTGAAGAGTAAAGATTAACATGACAATTACATGGCAAGATTTCGAAAAAGTTGATATACGGATTGGCACTATTGTTGAGGTTGAAGATTTTCTCGAAGCAAGAAATCCAGCCTTTATATTACATGTTGATTTTGGAATAGAAATTGGATTAAAAAAATCCAGCTCTCAAATTAAAGATCTTTATACCAAGGATCAATTGCAAGGTAAACAAGTCATGGCAGTTGTAAATTTTGAGCCAAAACAAGTTGGACCTATTATGAGCGAATGTTTGGTGCTAGGGTTTTATCGCCAAGATAACTCAGTTGTTTTAGCCACAAATGATCTACCTATTAATAATGGTTCTCGACTTTTATAATATACTTACGATCTAATTCTTTACTGATACTAATCCAACCACTAAACAAAGAATTATCCAGTAATGAATCCAATTTGTATCATAATTGTTTTAAACTATAATCTACTAAGAAGTAATTGTTTTTTGTATCACTTTGAGCCATAATAGTATTATATAAACAATATAGTATTACTTTTAGGCTTTTTTACATTAGATTTGCATAATTTTGAAGCGTATATTCATCATTTCATATCTGGGTTTTCAGCTATGTTAAATAATGGAAAGGGAGAAATAAATGAAGAAAAATATAAAAATCTTGGCTGGTAGTGCGATTCTTGCTGTTGCAAGTTCCGCTGCTGTTCAAGCTGGCGAATTAACAATCGCTACAGTAAATAACGGTCACATGATTAACATGCAAAAGCTAACGCCTCACTTTGAAGCGGCTAACCCTGGTGTAACAGTTAACTGGGTGACCCTAGATGAAGGAACTCTTCGTTCAAGAGTAACAACAGACATCGCCACAAAGGGTGGTCAGTTTGATGTTATGACAATCGGTATGTATGAAGCACCTATGTGGGGAGCAAAAGGCTGGTTGAAAGCGCTTGAGTTTGACGCCTCTTATGACGTTAACGATCTTCTGCCAGCTATGCGTGGCGGCTTGTCATCAGGCGGTAATCTTTATGCAGCACCTTTCTACGGTGAGAGCTCTATGATTATGTATCGTAAGGACTTGCTAGATGCAGCGGGAATGAGCATGCCAGATAACCCAACTTGGGGACATGTTCAAGATGCAGCAGCAGCAATGACTGATAGAGCCAATGGTGTTTCCGGTATTTGCTTACGTGGAAAGCCAGGTTGGGGTGACAACATGGCATTCTTAACTACAATGGCCAATTCGTTTGGCGGCAAATGGTTTGATGAAGACTGGAAGCCAGCTCTAGATTCACCAGCTTGGAATCACGCAGTAAACTTCTACGTTGATTTGTTAACTAAATACGGTCCTCCAGGATCAGAGGGAAACAGCTTTGGCGAGATCTTACCTTTAATCCAAACAGGTAAGTGTGGTATGTGGATTGACGCAACTATTGCGGCTTCATTTATATCTGACCCATCTCAGTCAGAAGTTGCTGATGTGATTGCTTATGCACAAAGTCCAGTAGCTGTAACAAGCCGTGGTGCAAACTGGTTATGGGCATGGGCTCTAGCAGTTCCAGCTGGAACAGCACAGGCTGACGATGCTCAGGCATTTGTCCAATGGGCGACCTCTAAAGACTACATTACTCTAGTAGGTAATGAACTTGGTTGGGGCAGTGTTCCAACAGGTACTCGTGCAAGCACGTATGAAATTGCTGACTTCCAAGCAGCAGCGAACTTTGCTGAAGCAGAGTTGAAAGCTATTTATTCAGCTGATCCTTCGTTTAGCTCGCAAGACCCAACTCCTTACCAAGGTGTTCAGTTCGCAGCTATTCCTGAGTTCCAAGAAATTGGTGCTGAGGTAGGTCAACAAATGAGTGCTGCTTTAGCAGGAACTATCACTGTTGAGCAAGCTCTTATGAACTCTCAAGCCTATGCGGTAAGAGCGATGAATAGGGCTGGTTATTAATAAATAATATCTAAGCTTTAATTGTTGATGGGCCAGCGATAGACTTACTGGCCCATTTTTTTAGTAAAACTGGTTGTTGACATCTTAATCCTGTTTAAGTTACTTGCGCTTCAGGTGGCTAATACGAAAAGTCAGCACAACATCAATTTAAATATATATAGTAATTCTATTATGAAGATCAATGTCTATAAAGTCTTGCAAGCTCCAAGCATTATCCTATTATTACTATGGATGATTGTTCCTCTCGGCATGACGATATATTTTTCTTTTCAGCGTTACCATTTACTGTATCCAGAACGCTCCGGTTTTGTAGGCCTTTCTAATTATGACTTTTTTCTAACCGACCCGGCACTAGGGGTTTCGGTTTTAAACACTCTTACGCTGGTGGGTGGTGTTATCCTTATTACTGTTATTTTAGGCCTAGGAATTTCACTCTTATTGCAAGAAGCATTCCGTGGGCGCGGAATTATCCGAATATTGTTAATTTCGCCTTTCTTTATAATGCCAACCGTTAACGCTCTTATATGGAAGAACATGTTTATGAATCCAATTTATGGACTGTTCGCTTATGTCAGTGGAATATTTGGTTTACCCGTAGTAAATTGGATAGCTGAGTTGCCGCTGCTATCAATTATTATTATGCTTAGTTGGCAGTGGACCCCATTTGCATTACTAATATTTATGACGTCCCTCCAGTCAATGGATCAAGAGCAAGTTGAGGCAGCTGAAATTGAGGGTGCTGGATTCTGGTCGAAGTTTAGATACCTAACCTTGCCACATTTAGGCCGGGCCATTGGAGTGGTCGTGATGATTCAGGCAATTTTCCATCTTGGTGTTTTTGCAGAAATCTATGTGACGACTGGCGGAGGCCCTGGTCATGAAAGTACAAATACCACATGGTTAATTTTCAAGCAGGCATTGCTAGGATTTGATGTTGGTGTTGCTTCAGCTGGTGGAGTCTTTGCAATTATTATTGCAAATATAATTGCATTTTTCTTAATTAAAACAGTTGCTAAAGGGATGGGGAAATGATTATAGGTTACCGAAATATGAAAAGAATAAAGCACCAAACTACAGTATTGGCATGCTGTGTTCTTGCTGCAATATTCTTTTTTCCAATTTTTTGGATGGTTCTTACGAGTTTTAAAACTGAGCTCCAAGCAATTCAATCCCCACCACTTTTCTTGTTTGAGCCAACATTAGAAAACTTCTCGATTATACAAGAGAACAGTGACTACACTAAATACGCGTTGAACTCAATAATTACCTCATTAGGTGCGACACTGCTTGCTCTAGTCATTGCCGTTCCCAGCGCCTACTCAATGGCTTTTTTCCCGGGTCGATATACCAAAGATATCCTGCTTTGGATGCTCTCAACTAAAATGCTACCTGCTGTTGCTGTATTGATGCCGATTTACTTAATGGCGCAATGGCTGAATCTCCTTGATACACGAATTGTACTTATATTTATCCTTGCAATGATGAACCTTCCTATTATTATGTGGTTGTTATTTGCATACTTTAAAGAAATTCCAAGCGAAATACTTGAGGCTAGTCGAATGGATGGCGCCACCACAATTGAAGAGATTAGGTATATTGTGCTGCCTCTTGCCTGGGGCGGTATTGCCTCAGCTGCTCTTCTAAGTATCGTCTTATGCTGGAATGAGGCTTTTTGGACAATTTTACTAACTGCTGGAGACGCAGGAACATTGACTGCACTGGTTGCATCATATGCTATGCCTGAGGGTTTATTTTGGGCGAAGCTATCTGCCGCTTCTACACTTGCTTGTGCCCCAATTGTTGTGTTTGGATGGTTTTGCCAGAAACAACTAGTCCAGGGCTTAACATTTGGTGCGGTGAAATGATCAATAAAGAACAACACTCATGTCCTGATTTATCAGATGCTATCATTCTGGTTACAGGTGCTAATGGCTGTATTGGATTTGATATTGTTCAGTCTGCACTCAAATCTGGAGCAACAGTCTTAGCAACTGATCTGGTAATTGGTAAAGATCTTGAAAAATTACAGTCTAATTCCAGCTTGGAATCGAGAGCTTATGATCTTAGTAAAGATACTCATCTCGAACAGTGCCTTTTATGGGCAGATTCATTAGGAGTAAATGTTCTCATTAATAACGCCGCAATTTTTGATATGGCACCTTTATTGGAGGCTGGTCTTGAACAGTTTGATAAGTTATTTGCCGTGAATGTTAGAGCTATGTTTGCGATGATGCAGGGTGTTGCTAAAGGTTTAGTTTCGCGCAATGAAAAAGGTGTGATTATTAATTTTTCAAGTCAAGCGGGAAGGCGTGGAGAGGCTTTGGTTTCTCATTATTGCGCGACAAAGGCAGCAGTAATTAGCTACACTCAATCCGCTGCATTGGCTTTAGCGCCAAAAGGAATTAGGGTAAACGCAGTAGCACCAGGTGTTATTGATACCTCAATGTGGGATAAAGTAGATGAATTATTTGCTAAATACGAGGGCCTTGATATTGGAGAAAAGAAAAAGAAAGTTGGTAAATCTGTTCCTCTAGGAAGGTTTGGCACTCCTTCAGATGTTACTGGAGTTGTATTGTTTCTAGTTTCTAAACAGTCTAAATATATTACAGGCCAAACTATCAATGTTGATGGTGGCAATGTTTTAAGTTAAGGAAAATTATGTCAATAATAGATAGAATAAAACCAGAGTTTGAAATCGTTGATAAAGTAGAGACGATTCGTTATTTAGAGCATGGCTGGCCCACAGCACTTTGCCGTTGGCATGCGCATGAAGAGTATGAACTGCATTTAGTTTTAAAAACTTCAGGTAAGGTTTTTGTAGGTGATTATGTTGGCCAATTTTCTCCTGGATCTTTATTCTTGACTGGCCCTAACTTGCCGCATAATTGGGTAACTGAAGAGAGTTCAAGTGATGTAGTTCCATTACGAGATATGTTGATTAATTTTAATCATAATACATTGAAAAAGGCATTTGAAGCGTTTCCTGAATTAGCAGAATTAGATCGCCTTTTGGAGTCATCACGTTCCGGTATTGAATTTAAGAATTATGATCCAGAGCTTGCCAAAAAGAACTTAGAGTTAATACGTGACAGTCAGGGTATGCAAAAACTGATGCATTTTTTGAATTTTCTGATGGAGCTTAATGAATGGCCAGAAAAAGTAACGTTATCACTAACTAAATTAAATCCTAACTTATCTTCGAGTAGTCAACATCGTATCAATGAAGTTGTGAATTATGTAATTGACAACTACAAAAATAATATTTCATTAGTTGAGGCCGCAAAAATTGTAAATATGAGCGAGAGTGCATTTTCAAGATACTTTATGAAAACAACAGGTAATCGATTCTCAGAATTTGTCTCAAGAATTAGATTAGGGAGAGCGTGCGTTATGCTCTATGAAACCGATAAAAATATTTCAACGATAGCTTTTTCATCTGGCTATAACAATCTTGCAAATTTTAATAGACAATTTGTTAAATTAAAGGGTATTACGCCAAGAGAATACAGAAAGACAGCATATAAAGGATTAATAAGTGAATAAAGATATGACAAAAAACAAAAATGAAAGCAAGGCTTTAGTTAAAGCTAGTTTTAAGCCTGCCGACTGTAAAGTTGGAGTAATTCATATTGGTGTGGGAAATTTCCATAGGGCACATCAAGCAGTATATTTTAATAATATCTTAAAGAATGCAAGTTCACATAATTGGGGTATTGCTGGAATCAATTTAAGAAAAGAGAACAGTAAATTAATTATGAATTTGAAAAAATCTAATAATCAATATATCTTAAAGACTATCTCTGCAAGTGGAGAAGCCAAACATGAAGAAATAAAATCAATTATAGAATTATATGATTGGGAGAGTGATGAGAGAAAAATTCAACATCTTTTTTCATCCAGTAATGTTCAATTGGTAACAATTACGGTTACTGAAAGTGGTTATTATTTTGATAAAGATAAACAATTAAAAATAACAACAAAAGATATCCAAAATGATTTAAATGGAGGGATGCCAATAACTGTTTTTGGAGCTCTTGCAAAAGGGCTGAGAGTGAGAATGGAAAGTAATGGACTTCCAATTACGATTGCTTGTTGTGACAATATTCAAGAGAATGGTGCCATGCTAAAACAATGCTTCAATCAGTATTTAAATGAATCAGGCGATGAAGCTCTATTAAATTGGGTTTCAAAAAATGTCAGCTTTCCATCTAGTATGGTTGATAGAATTACACCAAAAGTTAATGCTCAGGAGTTACTAAAAATTCAAGAATCTTTTAATCGGAGTGATGATTGTTCAGTTGTCTCTGAAGACTTCATTCAATGGGTAATTGAAGATAAATTTTCTGGAAAAAAGCCCCCTTTAAGTTCTGTTGGAGTCGAAATTGTTAATGATATAGAGCCTTATGAAAATACAAAAATTCGTATATTAAATGGTGGGCATACTGCTCTTGCTTATTTAGGTGTATTGCGAGGACATGAAACCTATGACTTGGCTCTAAGTGACCCCGAATTATCTGATTTTTTTGATTCAATACAAACGAAAGAAATCATTTCATCATTGCCAAGAGAAGCTTCAATTAATTACTTAGATTACTTATCTACAACCAAGAGGAGGTTTGGAAATCAAAATTTACCTGACTCCTTGTCAAGAATTTGCATGGATGGAGGATCAAAGTTTCCTATATTTTTATTGCCAGTCGTCGAATGGCATTTATCAAAAGGAGAGGTTCCTGAGTTTTCATTAAAGGCGATTGCAAGTTGGTATATTTTTCTATGTCAAGTGATTACTAATAAGGTAAGTTTCGAGTATGTCGAACCAAAATGGAGCATGTTAACTCCTTTTTTAGTGGAGGGCGGAGAGCTTGGCTTTGCAACTGACTCAGAACTTTGGGGGGATATTCCACAAAAGTACCCTGACTTTGTTGATGGGATTATTAAAGAAATTCAAGAAATGAAAGAAAAATATCAGATTAATTTTTAAAATGTTTTTAGGCTTATGCGAGGAGAGTAATTTTGGCTGAAATTAAATTAGAATCAATACATAAAAATTTTGATGAAGTAAGTGTCATTAAAGGTGTTGATATTGAAATTCATGATGGAGAGTTTGTTGTTTTTGTTGGGCCATCTGGCTCAGGTAAGTCTACTTTACTTAGAATGATTGCTGGTCTTGAAGATATTAGTTCAGGGCTCTTAATGATTGACGGTGAAGAAATGAATGATGTTCCTCCATCTAAAAGAGAATTGGCTATGGTGTTTCAGTCTTATGCTTTGTATCCTCATATGACTGTCTTTGATAACTTGGCTTTTGGACTTAAACTTTCAAAGGTGGAAAAACATGAAATTAAAGATCGCGTTAATAAGGTGGCTGAAGTATTGCAAATTCATGACTATCTAGATAGGCTTCCTAAGCAATTATCTGGTGGTCAGCGTCAACGAGTGGCGATTGGTAGGGCAATTATTAGAGAGCCAAAGGTTTTTTTATTTGATGAGCCATTATCCAATCTAGATGCCGCTTTGAGATCTGATATGAGGGTTGAGCTTTCTGAGCTTCATGAAAAACTAAATGCAACAATGATATATGTGACACATGATCAAATTGAAGCCATGACTCTTGCCGATAAAATTGTGGTACTTAATAATGGACTTGTTGAACAAATTGATACGCCAACTGAGCTCTATAATAATCCAAAAACTGAATTTGTTGCTGGTTTCATAGGCTCACCAACCATGAATTTTTTAAGGGGTGATATTGTAGATCAAAGTGGCGCAGAGGTCTATGGTGTAAGGCCTGAGCATATTTCGCTTTCACCTACCAAAGGAAAAATAAAATGCACATTGAAGCATCTAGAAAACTTAGGCGCGGATACCTTGTATTACATGCAATCAGAAGACTATCAGCAAATTACAGTTCGAGTTGAGGGTATGGGATCTCATAAAAAAGGTGAAGTAATGTTTTTAGATTTTGATGAAGCCAATGTTCACATGTTTAAAGATGGAAAACGAGTTTAAACAAACTATTTAGGTTTGTTTACAATTAATTGACTTATTTTTTTTAACATCTTCTTTCTCCAAAAAATGGTAAAAAATATAGTTAGTAGATATTAGTAATTTATTGGAATAGTAAAATGAAGAAAAGTGCACGCGTTGTTGTTATTGGTGGAGGCATTGCTGGCTGCTCTACCTTATACCATCTAACACAAGAAGGCTGGTCCGATGTCGTTCTTGTAGAGCGCAATGATCTTACGAGCGGAACAACATGGCATTCAGCAGCTCAAGTAACCAATTTTGGAATGAACCAAACAATGGTTGGCTTAAAGTCTCATTCAATAAACCTATACAAAGAGTTAGCAAATGACCCGGATCATCCAATTAACTATAATCATGCAGATGGTGGAATACGTTTAGCAAATACTGAAGAGCAAATGCAGGGTTATCGTCACTTCGCCTCAATGGCTAAAGGTATGGGCATTGATTTTGAGGTAATAGACGCTCAAGAATGCCAACGACGCCACCCATTGATATCAACTAAAAATTTAATTGGCGGTCTCTGGGACCCTCATGATGGTGACATTGACCCATATCAATTGTGTCATTCCTTGGCGCGCAAAGCTCGCAAAGCTGGCGCGGAAGTTTATACAGATACGCCAGTAACTGCTCTGGAGCAATATAAGGATAAAACTTGGAAGGTAACCACTGAAAATGGCGATATTGACTGTGACATAATCGTTAATGCTTGTGGCTACAGAGTTAACGAAGTTGGAGCAATGATGGGTGTTCATCACCCCGTTGCGTCAATGGAGCATCAGTATTTTTTGACTGAAGATATTCCTGAAATTGCACAGGCAGGTCACCGTATGCCTCTACTTCGCTGTCCAATGTCTGACTATTATTGCCGACAAGATAAGGGTGGGCTTTTGATTGGTTTTTATGAGCAAAATTGTAAGACATGGGGGATGGACGGGATTGATCCAAACTTTGTTAACGCGCTCTGCCCTGATGATTTAGAGAGAGTAGCTGATGTTTTGGATGGAGCATTTGAGCGGATGCCAGCACTCATGAATGCTGGAATTCGGAGTATTATTAATGGCCCAATTACATACACAATTGATGGGGCGCCACTAGTTGGAAAAATCCCAGGCAAGGAAAACGCTTTTTGTATTATCGGTTTACGCGCAGGATTAGGTGAGGGCGGAGGGCATGGTTGGCTTCTTGCTCAACAGATTGTTAATGGCGAGGCATGTTATGATACTTGGTGTCTTGACCCTCGAAGATTTACCGCACATGCTAATGTTGAGATGACCTCTTTAAAAGCTATTGAGGACTATCAAAACGAGTTTCGATTTCATTTTCCCCATGAACATCGCCCAGCTGCTCGTAAAGCAAAAACCACTTCACTTACTCCTGTCATGGCTGCAGAAAATGCGGCATTTACAGTTATTAACGGGTGGGAGCGTGTTGAATATATTAAGCCTTCTGAGGACTTCCATCCTTCGCTTTCATTTCATTTTGATGAAACATTTGACATAGTTGCTAAAGAAATTATAAACATTCGTGATAACGTTGGTCTTTGTGAGGTTAATGGCTTTAATCGCTTTGAAATAACTGGCTTAGACGCTGAGAATTTTATAGATCGTATGTTTTGTGGGAACATCACACATAAACCTGGTCGCGTAGGATTGGGTTATCTTCTTAATGATTTTGGAATGGTAAAAAGTGAAGCGACTATTGCTAATATCCCAGCCTCAGATCGGGGTTCTACTAGAATTTGGTATGGCTCAGCTGCGGCATCAGAGTTCCATGATATGGATTGGCTAACACAACACATTAATGCTGATGAAGATGTTCACATTAAAAGCCTAACGAATGATCAAACTATTCTCATTATTGCTGGTCCAAAAGCTCGAAAAGTCATGTCAGCATGTAGTCGTGACGACTGGAGTAAAGAGGCATTTCCATGGCTGAGCGTAAGAGAGTGCTTTATTGGATTCACAGCTGCTACTGTAATGTCAGTCAGTTTTTCAGGAGAACTCGCCTATGAGGTTCACGTTCCAAACTCTTCACTCTATGCAGCCTACCTTGCTTTATCTGAATCTGGCAAAGAATTTGGAATGAAGATTTTTGGCTCAAGGGCTGTAGAATCTATGAGGCTGGAAAAAGGATTTTTGTCATGGAAAACTGATTTGTTAACAGAATTTGATCCTTTTGAAACAGGCCTTGACCGCTTTGTTAATCTAAAAAAGAATAACTTCATCGGAAAAACTTCCCTTCAAAAGCGTTTTAAAGATGGCCCAAAACAGAAGCTTGTCTGCCTCAGCATTAATTGCACTCACGCCCCTGCCCATGGCGGAGCTTCATTAATGGAAGATGACAAAGTTATTGGAACAATTACTTCTGGTGAATGGGGTCATAGAGTAGGCCTTAACTTAGCATATGCATTCGTAAATCCTGAAAAGTCTAAACCTGGAACTAAAATGACACTAAATCTATTAGGAGAAATGATTTCAGTAAAAGTCATTCCATTTGGAGTCTATGATAGAAGTTACAGTAGAATTTTAGTGTAAATAAGGAAACATTAATAACGCTCCTCTTACACATTATTAAGGATTTGGCCATCAACTAGGCCATCTAATTAAAAACATCTAGAATGTTTGTATAATTAGCTGACTTGAAATACCTATTTTTGATCTTTTAAGTCATTTTTTATAATATAACTTTTAAATAAACTACAAATGATTATCTGTGCTGGTGAATCCTTAATTGATATGGTTTCCTTTCGAGGGGAGCCTGAATATACTCCTCATGTCGGCGGTAGTAACTTTAATTCTGCAATTGCTCTTGGTCGTTTAGGTGCCGATAGTTATTATTTTGGTGCTGTATCTAATGATGTCTATGGAAAGCTAATAGAAGACTCTCTTAAAAACTCTAATGTCAGAGAAGAATTCATTATCAAAACCAACCGGCCAACCACTCTTGCTTATGCAGATGTGGTTAATGGTATTGCTGAATATACATTTGTTGATGAACATTCAGCCGGACGAATGCTAGATATAGCTAGTCTAAAGCCTTTTTTGAGTAGAGTGATGAAGGCAAAAGCATTATTAGTTGGAGGGATTAGTCTTCAAGCGGAGCCCTGTGGATCAAGTTGGCAGTGGTTAGTTGGGCAAATTTCTGGCCATTTACCGATTTATTTTGATGCTAATATCAGGCCTGATTTTATTGAGGTTAAGAATGATTACGTTAATCGATTCAAACAATTAACTTCCAAAGTCGACATAATAAAAATTTCTGAAGAGGATTATCGTTATCTTTATGGTGCGCAGGATTTTAAAGAAGTTAGCAAAGAGTGGCTTAAGAATGGGGTTAAATTAGTCATCTTGACTTTGGGCGGTGAAGGCTCAAAAGTAATTTTTGATGGTGGCAAAGAAGTATACGTCAAGAGTAACCAGGTTGAAGTCGTCGATACAATTGCTGCGGGGGACAGTTTTAATGGAGGCTTTCTGTTTAGCTTGAAGCAACAAGGATTGCTTAGTAGAGACAAATTGGATTTGATGGATGGGGCTGCCCTTAAGAAAACACTTACTTTTGCAAATCAAGTTGCAAGCTTAACGGTTACTAAGAAAGGCGCTAACCCTCCTTGGCTTGATGAGATTTAAATAGCTTTGTAAGCTAAAGCTATTAGCGACAATTTTGCAAGGATCTGTTTCGATATTTAAGGCAATGAATTCTAATCTAGAGGTTAAAATACTTTTTTGATTTCTCTCTCTATATTTCAATGAACACAATTATTTCAATTAAAGATTTAACCAAAGTTTATGATTCTGGCTTTAATGCTTTGAAAAGTATTAACCTAGACATTAATAAAGGTGAAATTTTAGGACTTTTAGGTCCAAATGGAGCTGGTAAAACAACTTTAATTTCAACAATCTGTGGAATTGTGTCTCCAACCTCTGGTGAGGTCACTGTTGATGGCTTTGATATTGTTAAGGATTTTAGGAAAACACGATCAATAATTGGACTTGTTCCTCAGGAATTAACACTTGGATCATTTGACACGGTTTGGGGGACAGTTAGGTTTAGTAGGGGCCTTTTTGGCGCTAAGAGAGATGATGCTTATCTTGAAGAGCTCTTAAAAGACTTATCTCTTTTTGATAAAAAAGACTCTGAAATTAGAATGCTTTCTGGCGGAATGAAGAGGCGTGTTCTAATTGCTAAAGCGCTTTCGCATAATCCTAAAATACTATTTCTTGATGAACCTACTGCGGGCGTTGATGTTGAGCTTCGTAAGGATTTGTGGAAGATTGTTAATGTATTAAAGTCTAAAGGAGTCACCATAATTTTAACTACTCACTATATTGAAGAGGCTGAAGAGTTAGCCGACAGGATTGGAGTTATTAGTAATGGAGAACTTTTACTCGTTGAGAAAAAAGCTCATTTAATGGAAACCCTTGGAAAAAAAGAACTGGTTATCGAATTAAAAGAATCACTTGCCAAGGTACCTTCTTCTCTTGATAAGCACAATATTGAGATTTCTGAAGATGGTATGCACATCTCATATACTTATATTGTTAAAGATGAAGAGACTGATATGTCTGAGGTGCTCCAGGAAATTACAAATTCTGGGTTACATATAAAAGACCTTAAAATTGTTCAGAGCTCGCTTGAAGATATATTTGTAGACTTAGTTAAGGAAAAATAATGAATTTAATGGCAATCAAAGTAATTTATTTAAATGAGATGATGCGTTTCTGGAATACGCTTTTTCAGAGTGTCGCCTCTCCTGTAATATCAACAGCTCTATATTTTGTAGTTTTTGGTTCTGCTATTGGCTCTAGGATTGAAAATATCGATGGCATCTCTTATGGTTTGTTTATTGTGCCAGGATTGACAATGCTATCAGTATTAACTCAAAGCATCTCAAACGCATCTTTTGGTATCTTTTTCCCCAAATTTACAGGTACGATTTATGAGCTCTTGTCAGCCCCTGTGTCCTACTATGAAACTCTGATTGGTTATGTTGGCGCAGCTGCAACTAAGTCATTAATTTTGGCTACTATTATTCTTGCTACAGCTAACCTCTTTGTTGACTTAAATATTGCGCATCCAATCTGGATGTTGAGCTTTTTAGTGCTGACTTGTGTTGCATTTAGTTTGTTCGGATTCATCATTGGGCTATGGGCTGATAATTTTGAAAAGCTACAAATAATTCCGCTTTTAATTATTACTCCATTAGTATTTTTAGGTGGAAGTTTTTATTCCATCAGTATGCTCCCACCTGTATGGCAGACGGTTACTTTGTTTAACCCTGTTTTGTATTTGGTGAGCGGCTTCCGATGGAGTTTTTTTGAAATCTCTGATGTTGGTGTTGGGGTTAGCTTGCTTATGGTTCTTCTTTTCTTAAGTATTTGTATTGCTATAATAGCCTGGATGTTTAAAACTGGTTATAAGTTAAAACAGTAAGCTAACTTTCAGGGGCTTTATGGTTCAAATTACTGATCTATTTATCTATCCTGTTAAATCACTCAAAGGCATTTCATTAAATAAGTCTGAAACTGCTCTTCGCGGGCTTAAATTTGACCGTGAGTGGATGATTACTAATAGTGATTATGAGTTTATTACTCAGCGTGAAATCGAATCAATGGCAACCATTGAAGTGAGTATTGATTCAGACGCTTTAATGCTGAGTTCAAAAAATAATACACATTACACAATTCCCTTGGAGCCAAGTAAATCTAAGCATATTCAAGCATCTGTTTGGGGTGATATTTGTGATGCCTATGATGAGGGTGATGATGTTTCATTATGGCTAACTAATGTTTTAGGTCAATATAAAGGTAAATCTCTCAGGCTAGTTAGATTTGCCAAACAAGGGGTTCGTCCAGTCCCATCTAAATATCTGGATGGTAGGGAGGCTCAGAGTGCATTTTCCGATCAATTTCCCTATTTAATAACTTCATGGGAATCACTCGAAAGGCTCAATAAAGGCCTTATTAAAAATCGCTCTCAAGTGGTTAAAATGGATCGCTTTAGGCCTAATATTGTGGTCAAAGGTGTTGAAGGTCTTGAGAAAAAAACATCTCACAATTTTTTATGCCAAAAAAGTGGTTATAGCTTTGGATTAAGAAAGCCCTGTAAGCGCTGCAAAATTATTACGATTAATCAAGAGGATGGAGAAATTGATAATCCAAAGGAGCCCTTGTCAACTCTTGCTTCTTTGAGCTTTAGTGATGAGATTAATGGTGCATTTTTTGGACAAAATGCGATTTTGCTATCGACGAAAAATTACACTCTTAAAGTGGGCGATGAGTTTTTAATTAGCTAGTTTAGGTAACGCTACTCTGGTTTAATTTTCCAGTGAAATAGCTCCAAGCTTCTTTTCATTTTTCCAAGCGTGCCCATAGATTACTTCGTAGGTCGCTGGAAGTTTTCCATCGGAGCGATAGCTTTCATACATTTCTATCATCTTATTAAATTTAGTCTTTCCTGTGAGTGCTTTTGATCGATTGCCTACATTTTGTGCCCCTATCGATTTTAGGTCATGCATTAAATCAAGCACTTTTTCATAGGTAAGCGTTATATTCTCCATTTCCATTATTGGGCTCTGAAAGCCTGATTGAAGCATCTGGTCGCCTATATCATGCATGTCAATAAAATTATTAACGTGCGCACTACTATCAACTGCTGACCAGCTCCGCTTAAGCTCCTTTAGTGTGTCTGGGCCAAAGGTGGTGAAAAGAAATAAACCTTGAGGCTTAAGAACTCTGAAGCATTCATTAAAAAGTGTTTTTAAATCAGGACACCACTGCATCATTAAATTAGAAACAATAAAGTCAACGCTGTTGGAAGCAAATGGAAGCTCGTAGGCGTTTGCACAAACTTTTAAATTTTGAGAATTTTCTAAAAGTGATTGTTGCGCAAAATCAACACAAATTAGATTTGAATTTGGAAATATCTCTGCTGTTTTATTACTAAGAAGTCCAGTTCCAGAACCAAGATCAATTATTGTTTGAGGCTTAATTGAAATGACTTTTAATTTTTCAGCCAGCCTATTCGCTATTTCATTTTGAAGAAATGCATTATCGTTATAGTTGCTAGACGCATTATTAAAAGTGTTTCTTATTTTAGACATGAGGCAAATTGTCTTGAAATTCTTTTCATTAAATTAAAGTATTGATCAGGCCCAGCTGGATATTTAGTACCTAAAATATCAATTTCGAATGTTTTTAAACTAAGGCCTTCGGACAAGACGTTGATTTGATTAGGCTTGGCCTCTTGTCCATAAAGTAGACATGAGACGTTTAAATCACTCATAGCTTTTTTGGCTACAAGAGTTCTAATGATGCTCAATCTAGCTCCGTGATATGGGGTTACTATGATGGGCCTTATAAGATTCATGCTCTTGTCGAAGTACTGAGTAGTGTCTGAAAATACTGCAAACTGTGAAGTTAGAAAAGGAGCCATCTGTTTTCTTAAATCTATTTTTAGCTCTTCAAGATCAAGAGTTAATTCTAGAAAATTATTATTATATTTATCTTCATTGATTGGATCTATTTTAATTAGTAGTTTATTAATATGTTCGGCTATAAGCTTCGTGTTGTTAATATCTAACCATAAATGTAAATCATAAATATTCTCATCATGTTCATTGGTTTCTTTATGCTCATCGGTTTCTTCATTCTCTTTCGAGTGAAGTATTTCAGACCTAGATCTATGGATATTAAGATTATTCAAGTTGGTAATTTGAAAAAGTGAGTCATTTTCTATACTTTTAATTGCCTTTCTTAAGCCTGACTCAAAGTCTTCACTGATGATTATTACTAAGTCAGCATTTGCAAGCATCCGAACTTGTGAAGGCTTCAGGTGAAAAGTGTGCGCTGAGTTACTCGACTTAAGTAATAGTTGTGGCTCTGTAATACCGCTCATAAGTGCTGTAACGATGCTATGGATTGGTTTAATACTAACGACAACAGACGGCGCTGATTGCGCAACAACACTTTTGATAGTTAACAGTAAAATAAAACTTAGTAAAAGACGTTTTTTCATAGCTTAATTTGAATCGAAAATTGAAGGGAAATTATACGCCAATCCTTTAAATCAACCCTGAATTAGTTTTGGCAAATAATAATTGCTCTAGTGGGAGCAGGATGACCTTCTTTTGTGAGCGATGAGTCAGATGGATCAAGAAAGTCTTCTAATGAAGCTGCATTATCTCCAATCCACTCCGATTTCCGCTGCTCTTCAGGAGTAGTTTTGCTAATATCAATCACTTGAATATTTTTGAAATTAGCCTGAACAAGCCATGATTTCAGAGTTTCAATACTTGGAAGGCAGTGAACATTTCGCATTTGTGCGTATCGACCTTCAGGGATTAGAGAGTAACCATTTGGACCGTCCACTACTAAAGTCTCCAGGATTAATTCTGCACCAGGAGCCATCATTTCCTTTAATTGAGATAAATGCTGCATATGATCCCTTTGATGATAAAGGACGCCCATTGAAAAGACAGAATCAAAAACTGCTAATTTTGGCATTTCTTCAAGCCTAATCGGAAGAAGCATTGTATTAGTTGTATTGTTAGTAAGCGATTTAATTGCTGTATATTGGTAATTAAACAAAAGAAAAGGTTCAATTCCTAGAGCCTTCGAGGCGCCTTCCATCGCCATTCTTAAAGTGAAATAACCATTTCCAGCGCCGACATCAAGAACTCTTCTGTTTTTTAATGGAGTAATGTGGTTTTGAAGGCGTTGCCATTTAAGACCTCCCTGCCATTCGCTTTCAAGTTTTAAACTATTAAACATGAATGGACCTTTTCTCCAAGGCAAAAGCCTCTTAAGCGCAGTTGTAATTATTTCAGTATTTATGCCGCTTTGATCTAACTTAATATAAGGTTCATTAAGCTCCATTTTCCCTTTAGGTAGTGCATTTAATTCCTCTAGTGCTATAGTCCATTTAGGAATATTCCCATTATTAACGTTGAAAGCTTCTAGGCTAACTTTGAGGCATTGATTGGCAATATTTTTGAGCGCTAAATCATTGAAAAATAGCTTAAACTCGTCCTGAAATAAAATCATAAATTAAATATATTCATAAAATATATCTAGTATAAAATAAAGTTAGATATATATACATATATTACTTTTAACTCTTTTGGAGATTAGTGTGATAAACAAATCAATTAAATTTTTTGCAGTTTTTTTACTTTCATTAAATGTTTTTGCTGGTGGCGATGATCGTGATGATGCCTACTATGCAAACTTAGATCAAGAGTTAGCAGCATTTGAGGCTCAAATTGCAGCTCAACTTAATGCCGACGCATTGATGGCTGAAATCGAAGCAGAAGGTGCAAGACAAGCTGCCCTTGATGC